>UPTG01000007.1_pt1 | contig 248244 bp, 191 predicted proteins | sample 2160121 | NCBI WGS metagenome assembly UPTG01 (sample SAMN06266255, study PRJEB28933) | marine metagenome | isolation source: Columbia River Estuary | place: USA:Columbia River Estuary, USA | collected 2014-07-27 | reverse complement strand
CATGAAACTCACGAGCAATATATGGATTAGCATGCCAGCCTTGATAATCGTATTCGCACATTTTAGGATACCATTGCGCCATCGAATAATCAATGCCCTCTTTGTTATCTCTTCCTGATCGTCGAATTTGCACAGGTACTTGTGATTCAAATTCCATTTCAAAAGTAGCTGAACTATTTGCCTGAATAGGTTCATTTAATATCACCTCCAAAATATTTCCTACTACCTCGTACTTCACCTTTTTACCATTCTGTCTGAGAGATTTTATTTTATGGTAGCCAATTTCGTTGTCTTTCAAAACTTCAATACGACTTCCTATTTTCGAACTTGCATCTGAAATAGTCCGTGAACGAACATCCATCATACTTCCAGGTTGGAATGCATTAAAATATAAATGATAAAAAACCTGATTCAAATCATCAGGAGAATTATTCGTATAAACAGCAATTTGTTTCCCCTTAAATTGATGCTTTTTGACATTGAAGTCAATGTCCATCTTATAATCAATGCCTTGTTGCCATCGATCAGGTTGCGCAAAAATGAAGTTACTCAAAAGCAACAATCCTATAATAAAGTTTAATCTTTTCATCGATGTATTAATATTATTTTAGTAAAATTCGTGAATTAGAAATTTGAAGTAAATTTGATTATTTCAATGATAGTTGAAAATAAACTTTACTGGCTATAATATATATAGTAGTACTTTAATTGAACCAAAAAGAATTATTATGAATAATCATACCCACAAAAATATAAAATGTAAAGTAAAATGCCAAAAGATTATTCTATCCTAGAAAACACATTTTCCAAAAAAGTACATCTTAAGTTTATTACTAAATTAAGACTCATTATCATTAAAAAGTTACTCAGAAAATGGTGCACTATCTCAATATTCCTTTAACTCGTTTAAATTTATAATCATATATATTTTTAGCATCTTTACATTTTGGACCTGATTAAATAAACACTCAAAAAATACACCTATTTGGTTGATAACTAACGTATTCATTTCCAATTTAAAGAACAAATCAATTTCATTTTTATGAAGTATAAGAAATCTCTACTCGCTTATTTTTTTAGTTGCGCCTTTATTTTCTCCTTGGTTGTCTTGTTCCCAAGTTGGAATAATAAAGGTGGAGGTGCAACTTTAAGCTGGGATGTGATGGGATATTATACATACCTACCAGCAGGAATAATTTACCAAGATTTAGCCCAACTTAAATTTCGAAATAACATAAAAGAAAAATACAACTCAACAGGCTTGGACATGGCCGCCTACCCTTCTAATAATGGAAATCAAATAATGAAATATCCTATGGGAATGGCGCTAGCTTATTCTCCGTGGTTTTTAATGGCACACACAATTGCAACTTTCTCTAATTATCCTGCAGATGGTTATTCTTCTCTCTATCAATTCTTTTTGGAGTTCGGTTGCCTGGCCTATACCTTTCTTGGATTGTGGTACTTTAGGAAAATATTGATTCGATATTTTGATGACGACATTTCAGCTTTAACATTAATATTGATTGCACTTGGAACCAATTACTTAAACTATACGGCATTTGACATGGCTATGCCTCACAATTTTTTATTTACATTATATGCTCTTTTAACATGGTATACAATCCAATGGTACGAAAAACCCAACTACAAAGATAGTATCATAATTGGAGTATGTATTGGGTGGTCGTCATTGGCTCGGCCAACTGAAATCATTTCAATTTTGATTCCAATTTTATGGGGATTATACAATATTAAGAGTGTTCGAGATCGATTTTTTTTATGGAAAACCCATTTCGGAAAATTATTTTTAACAGGATGTATTATTGCTGCAATTGGATTGTTACAAATCATCTATTGGAAAATATTCTCGGGAAATTTATTAGAGTACAGTTATCAAGACCAAGGTTTTTCATGGGATGGTACTCATATAAAAGATTGTTTTTTTAGTTATCGAAAAGGATGGTTTATCTATACTCCTTTAATGGCTTTTTCGTTATTTGGTTTTTACTTTTTATGGAAAAAAAATAATATAATTAAATTTTCAGAAAAACACTTCTGGGCAGTATTTACCTTTTTCTTGATCAATACTTATATCATTTTCAGCTGGGATATTTGGTGGTATGGCGGCGGCTTTGGTCAACGAGCCATGATTCCATCTTATCTACTTTTAGGATTGCCTTTAGCAGCCTTTCTAGAAGTCATCAAAAAATACTTATTTACAACAATTGGTTTTGGAGTTATTTTGCTTGGATGTTTGACTTTGAATCTATTCCAGACATGGCAAGCTCACACGCCATACGGTGGATTCGAAACAGAAAACATGACTAAAGCTTATTATTGGAAAATTTTTGGAAAAACTAACTTTAACCCAGAATGGAAAATATTATTAGATACGGATGAAGAATACTTAGACGAAATAAAAAATGCTGTAACACTCTACTCCAACGATTTTGAACAGAAGTCAGATAGCATTTCTTTTAATTCAAAATATACGGCTTCTGATTCAACTGCTATATACTTAAGTCAAGATGTTCAATTTTCTCCTGTATTTTCATTTCCTTTTACAGTAAATAAAAATTCTGATTGGGTTCGTGCAACTGCGAAATTCTATTGCGAAAGCAAAGAATGGAATTACTGGCAAATGAGTCAATTCATCATTAGCTTGGAAGAAAATGATATAGTCAAAAAACATAAGATGATTCGTGTACATAGATTGTTAGAAGAAAATGATTGGCAACAAATTTGGCTTGACATAAAAATTCCAAAGGAAGAAAAGATCAATAATATAAAAATAAAATTTTGGAATGCTGGAGGTGCAAAAGAAATATGGATCGATGATTTAAAAGTTGAATCTTTCAGCGAATAATCCTTTTCTATGTTAAACCAAAAGTAAAAAGAGGAACACTTCACTCCAAAATTGGCGACACCCTAATCGTAAAAATTAAAATATCACATTACATATGGTAAAACGATAACCTCTCCTAGATCAAAAAATAAACTAAAGTAATGGAACAATACACTATTTTGCGAACCTTAGTCTTAGGATTTTAGATAGTGGCGATTTTGGAACAGTTCTTAAAAATAAAACTTATCTAAAAATGAAATCTTTTAAAATAAAAATTAAGACTTATAATCATCTTAACTCAAGAAAACTTATTTTTTATATCCGCACTAAGAAAATGTTATTTTTTAAAAAAGTATCAATTCAAAAATATACCATCCTAAAAAACAATTTATAAACAAATCCTTTGCTTTAAGTCAAGACAAAATTGAATTTACTCCATCCATAGGTCGATTTTGATTCCAACTTCCTCCTGACCAAAGTATTTGTTCAGGAGGAGAAAAAGATGATTTTCAGTTTCTTTGAAATTGATACTTTTTTAATTTATTTTTGCACCTTGAAGAGAATAATTTTTTAGAAAAAAAAATAAAAATGGCGAATAATAAATTTAATCCAAAATTCGGAATAATAGTTTTGATGGTAGTAGCTGCAGCTGCAACTCGGTTTATGCCACATCCTCCTAATTTCACTCCAATTGGAGGAATGGCATTATTTGGTGCGGCTCATTTTGCAAAAAAATACTGGGCATATTTGATTCCCTTTTTAGCGCTATGGCTTAGTGATTTGATTTTGAATAATGTGGTCTATTCAAGTCCTGATGGTTTCACTTGGATCACAAGTTTCGGATTGTGGAATTTTGCTGCATTTGGAATGATCGTTTTTTTAGGTTCCAACATCTTAAAAAAGATCAATCTTCCAAATATAATTGGAGCAAGTGTTATAGGTTCATTAGTTTTCTTTCTAATCACTAATTTTGGTGTTTGGGCATCTGACCCTTTAAATATGTATGCTGATAATATTGCGGGTTTAACAGCTGCAGTTGCTGCTGGATTACCATTTTTTTGGAATACTCTGGCTGGAGATATAGTTTACGTTGGAGTTTTGTTTGGAGGTTATGAAATAGCAAAAAATATTTACCCAAGTTTAGGTTTGAAAAAAGCTTAAATCAAATAACAACAATAGCGTTATGTAATCAAGAAAGGGCAACTGGCTTTTAAGTCAGTTGCCCTTTTAAAATATATCCTAAGTTCTAGATTAACTAAACAAAAAGGTGAAATAATCTTCCGATTATTTCACCTTTTTGTTTTCTCTTTCAGATTGTGCTACTACTAAACTAGTTTGTGTTCATTTATTTTTCATTTAAGCTCAATCTGATTTTCTTCTCTAAATCAGCAACAGTATCTTTAAAGATCATGTCCGTATCCAATAAATCTTGAACGGCTTTGCAAGAATAAATGACAGTACTGTGGTCCCGTCCTCCAAAATTCTCACCAATCGCTTTTAATGATTTATTAGTCAAATTTTTAGCTAAATACATACTTAATTGTCGAGCAATAACAATAGAACGTTTTCTAGTTTTACCTGCCAATTTTCCTACTGGAACACTAAAGTGATCTGCAACTAAATTCTGGATAAAATCAACTGTGATCTCTTTGGACATTTGTGAAACGAAGTTCTTAATTACATCTTTCGCCAACTCAACATCAATCTCTCTTCTGTTTAAAGATGATTGAGCAACCAATGAAATTAAAACACCTTCTAGTTCACGAATATTATTTTTAATATTGTAGCAAATAAACTCTGTTACATTCTGAGGAAGATCAACTCCTTCTTTATTCATTTTAGCTTCCAATATTGCCATACGAGTTTCTAAATCAGGTGCTGCCAAATCAGCAGAAAGTCCCCATTTAAATCTAGAAATTAACCGGTCTTCCATCCCATTTAAATCTTTTGGAGGTCGATCAGAAGTCAAAATGATTTGTTTCCCGTTTTGATGAAGTTGGTTAAAAATGTGGAAAAATATTTCTTGTGTCTTCTTTTTATTTTCCAAAAACTGAATATCATCCACAATTAATACATCAACCAATTGATAAAAGTTTACGAAGTCATTGACAGCGTTATTTTTAATAGATTGAATAATTTGATTCGTAAATTTATCTGAAGGGACATATAACACCCTTTTCTCAGGCATCTTATCCAAAACCTCATTTCCTATGGCTTGAGCCAAATGAGTTTTTCCTAATCCAACATCTCCAAAGATAACTAAGGGGTTGAAAGCAGTTCCACCAGGTTTCTTTGCTATTGCAATTCCAGCAGAACGAGCTAATCGATTACAGTCTCCCTCGATGAAATTAGTGAAAAGGTAATTTGGATTAACCTGTGAATCAATTTTCATCTTCTTAATCCCCGGAATGACAAAAGGATTCTTAATGTTACCCGTGTCAATAGATCCCGGACCGGTGGTCTCAGTTCTTGCAGAAATTTGATTTTGAGGTACATTTTGTTTTGCACTGCTCACCATCAAAATCTGATATTCAAGACGACCAGTATCACCCAACTCTTGTCGGATAGTCATCTTAAGTAGTGTTACATAATGTTCCTCCAACCATTCGTAGAAAAATTTGTTAGGAACCTGGATCGTCAAAGACGAATCATTTAGGCTAACTGCCTTGATGGGTTCAAACCAAGTTTTGAAACTTTGAGGATTCACATTTTTTCTGATAGTACGGAGACAGTTGTCCCATACTGTAGTACAATCTTTTACCATTATTTCAGTTCAGATAATAGGCCCGAAGCCTGATTAAGAAAAATAACCAGTTGTCCGTGTTCCCTTTTGTGTATCAGTTATAAAAGCGGAAAGAAAGGAATGTGTAAATACATTTTATTCCGCCGTTTTTGTTTTCTCATTTGTCCCCGCAGAATATTTTCTCTTTGCTTAAGCGGGGATACAAAGAAAAAAAAAATTATTAGAAAGTAAAAGATAACTAAACTATTTCTAAGAATATTTTTTTTTCGTATTTATTTTTTTTCAAATAAGTATTATCAAGTAAATGATAAACTCACTAGTTTGATTATTTTGGATATTGTAATTTGTTTGTTTTTAGAGAGGGTTATCATCTCTATTGCAAATAAGCTGAAAATAAATTAATAAAAAAAATATAACTAGGTCTTATTTCGATAGAATTGATATTTAATTAAATTGCAATATGTAAATCCCTCACTTTATCTAATTCTTAATTGTAATGTTCTCACAGGTTGTACATTTATTTTTAAAATTCTTTTCAAAATAAATATCAAGTCTTCCCAAAACAATGCCTCCAAATCCAACTTGATTGATAAAAACTTTTTCCCCTTTTTTATTTTCCACTTCTTCAGGTTTATCCATAAAAGTATGGGTGTGTCCTCCAAGTATTAAATCAATATTTTCAGATTCTTTCGCAAGGACTTGATCAGAGATTCGATTAGAAGAATATTTATAACCCAAATGTGAGAGACAAATTACATAATCACACTTTTCATCTTTCTTTAATATTGTTGCATACTTTGATGCCATTTTCAAAGGATTCTGATATTGTGTCTTTCCATAGAGTTTTCCTGGAACTAATCCATTTAATTCTATACCTAGACCAAACACCCCTATTCTAATATTTTCTTTTTGAAAAATCTTATATGGCTTAAATTGATTATGTAAAGGTGTATCAGAAAAATCATAATTGCCGATTAAAAAAGGAAAATTAGCATGTGGTAATTGTTTTAGTAATCCATCCATTCCTGCATCAAAATCATGGTTCCCAATAGTGGATGCGTCATACCTCATTTGAGACATTAATTTGAATTCCAATTCGCCTCCAAAATAATTGAAATAAGGAGTCCCTTGGAAGATATCTCCTGAATCTAAAAGCAATACATGTTCTTCATTTTTTCTAATTTTCTCAAGTATTGTAGCTCGCCTTGCGGCTCCTCCTAAACCTTTCAATTTTCCACTCTCGAATGGCTCAATTCTACTATGCTGATCATTAGTGTGCAGAATTGTCAATTTCAATATTTCAGGCTCAATAAAGGCTGCTTTAGACAAATTTCCTACTGTTAAAAATACAGAACCTGTCATTACTCTTTTTATAAATGATCTTCTTATCATGATTATTTTTTATGATTATTAATTTGTATTATCAAATTTATTAGTCCGTCCTAATAAGTGGATCCTCATTTGTTATTTAACCACTTCCACCCTACCTTCTAAATTTGCATCGATTTTCTTTCCTTGGGCATTTAATTCAATCACATACTCCATAATTGCATCTCGAAAAAGTTTACCTAATAACTCTTGTTTTTTATCCTCAAAAAAGAAACATTTATCACCTCCATTTGCAATAAAATCAGACAAAGCAATTTTATACATTTTAGTTTTATCAATTGGTTTTCCATTTATGAGGATATTAATTGGTTTTCCATTTTTTATTTTAAATCGTACTTGATGACTAATTGGCCAGCCACCATATTCTGCCATTCTAGTGAATAACTTTTCGATTGTTTCGGCATCTACATTGATTACAACCAATCCATTTTCAAAAGGCATTAATTCAAATATGTTAGATTTTGTAATTGGACCAACAGGAAGAGAGAGAATTCGCAATCCCCCATAGTTTACAACGGCAAAATCAATTGGTTTTCCATAATATTCTTCACACTTTTTATGGATTAAATCTGCTGTCCAATTACCTAAAGTTGATTCAGGTTTAGCCTTCATCAATTCTTTATTACACGTTCCGACAATCTGATTCATTTCTTTTTCCATTTCCTTTTTATAAGGTAATATCAAAGATACTACCTCTTGAGAAGGTTTGATGTTAGAGGATTGCTCAATTTTAGAAGAGGATATTTGAGGTGCAGACACGTGTATTATCTTGGTACATGAAAACAGAAAAACCAAGACAAAAGGAAATAAAATAGACTTATTCATTTTGACTTTTTTAAAAAAATTCGAAATTGATATAGAGTAAAAATAGTTTTTAATTCTAAGTATTTTAGAAAAACTGAGCATTGATTTTTTTTAATAAAAAACCGTGATACGATTAGAATCGCATCACGGTTTTTCTTTTTAAAATTACTAGTATATTAAGGTTATTGTAGAATTAAACTTGCTTCCTTTTTCACCGCCTCTAATGCTTTGTGCAATGGTAGTACATCTTTGGTGTTTAAAAAATCAAAAAGTGCTTGTGCAAATATCTTTGAATCGGCATCAGGATCTATAGTTTGATAAATCTGATTTATGGTATTTTGCACATCATCTCTTGCTATTTTAATAATTTTCCAAAGGTTATCTGATACATAGACTTGTTGGGTAATGTTATGTTCAAATTCTTGCTGAATAGCGATCATCAAAGCCATTCTCAATTGGGCTGCATTTGTTCCATCTGCTCTTACTCTCAAAATTAAAGCTGGAATAGAAATGCGCTCACAAAACATAGAAAGTCTTTCGTACGCACCAATTTTAATTGGTAAAGTTGTACTTGTCTGTTTAAACTGTATTTCCATCATGGCACGTTTATGTTCACTTTCAAAATACTCACGTAACATGAAGTATACAACTGCAACTACTGCTAGGGATGGTAAAGTTAATTTTAATATTTCAAGGAAAACATGCATTCAAATTATTTTTTATATTCAAAATATTTGAGCAAAAGTACTCGGTTCGTTTGCCATTACAAAACATAGGGAGGTTTTTCTGAGTGTTTTTATATTAATGTAGATTTATTTTAAAGGCACAACCTTTTCTAAAATTCCTTGTTTTTAATTTTTCTAAATAATAACCATTTTAATCAAGAAAACGTTAAATTTGTGGTTAAATATATTTTTGAAAATAAAAACTAAAAATAAATTTAAACGATATGAGTGAAATAAAAGAAACTTTGACACAACCAATCACTTTAACAGATGGTGCAGTTAAACAGTTACAACTCATCAGAGACCAGCAAGGTCTAGATCCTGAACATGGACTTCGTGTAGGTGTAAAAGGTGGAGGTTGCTCTGGCTTTTCCTATATACTTGGGTTTGATAAACCAACTGATAAAGATGATACCTTTGAAATAAATGGGATGAAAGTTTTAATGGAAAAATCTCATGCTATTTATTTATTGGGAATTGAAATAGATTGGTTAAATGGTTTAAATAACAGAGGGTTCTCGTTCAACAACCCTAATGCCTCTGATACATGTGGCTGTGGAACTTCATTTTCGGCATAGTTAAGTATCAACTATTTGAATTTCAAAAAACTGTAAATTTTAAAAAAAACTGAGCCATTTTCATGGCTCAGTTTTTTTTATTACTCAACAAAACGTTTTGAATAAACGTGTTTAAACACAAAAAAGGATCAAAATTGAGCATACCCTTAAATCAAAATAAAACCAGATTAATTGGAGTTTATCTTACTAATTGAACTGACAGGAACACATGCCCAATCACTGGCGTCCATCGTTGTATTGCACATATTTAATTTCATTTGTGTCATCATCCTCATACAATTACTTAACACTGTAATACGATTAGAAACATCAGGACAAATGTTTTTACATGATGTCAACCAATTCATTTCTAATTCTATCATATTGATGCATTCGTCCATTTTTACAATTGGAGAAATATAAATCAAATTTGAATTAGATGTAGCATAGGTTATACTGCAAGCACAATAGTCAAAAGTCTGATTATTAATCATACCACACCAATTTGATACTTCTGAACTATTGCAAACTACTGCTGCAACATCTTTTGTAATCCAAGCACATGCAACTGGAACAGTATTACCTGACCAGTTTTCCATTCTTGTAGAAGGTAAACTACAATTAAATCCATTCCAACAACACCATTCATGCATAATTGCACACGCCAAATGTACTGGAGTATACCAAGTATTATTGAGCATATTGGTATCGATTCCAATAACACATGAAACTGAATTGCTATTAATAATTTCCATTTCTTTTTGACTGCCACATGGAATAATATTCACTACCTCAATTGAGGAAGGTTTCATTTGATTTATTACACTATTAGTTCGCGGAAAACCATCACAAATCATTTCGCCCACTTGCTGGTTAGACATTCCGTTTGATAGATAGAAGCGTTTAAAAGCAACGCCATCGCTAGTCCTCCACTGAAAATTTTTCACTTTGTTTAGAAACTCCTCACTACAAACAATCTGTTTAAAAATCTCAACTCCTGCATCAACCTTGGCAGCTTGAGCATCAGTAAAGTAACTCATTCGCGAGGAAGTAATGTTATATTTTAGAATCATACAAATAGTTTATTTATTTATGGGTATTAATAATACTTTTTTATTCCAACCTTGATCAATTATCAATGCTAGTATCTAATGTCTAGTACATTTTGATTAAGAAAAATAAAAAAATTGGTCTTAAAGAAATGAAAAAATAGTTTCCTATTTAATAATCTTTGCTGTCCTAAGACCTTGTTCGATACGTCTAAGTTTTTCTGGTAACTCGCGCAGCTGTGCGATGGAAGAATGATGGTATCTTTTAAAAGTTCCATCGATCCTATTTGCTTTTTCTGTAGCAGTAGTAAATTTTGAGAGTAATCCCAATAGTTTATTGAAGTCAGTACTATCCATTTTAACTGTTTTTTACTAGTACCTTGAAATAATCAAAATACCTTGATGAATAAAAAATAGATTATGTTTTAGTTAGTCCTTGAATTTTGTAAAATAAAACTCAGGTTTTCTCTAAAATTCATTGATTATGTCTTAGTACCTATTTCTCTTGTTAGAGGTATTTCACCTTGAATGGATCTTCGCTTAATTTATTTTATAGGTAGCAAAAATATTGCCATTTTATTTAATATGTCCCCTTGATCTTCTAAATCTTATCTCTTTGAAACAGAACAAGAATAAATTTGATTTTACTTTTAGATTAAATAATCTATTTTGATCAGTATAATGCGGTGAGAATCTGCACTGCCAAAGACAATATTTAGAAGAACAATTAAACATTTTTTATTCAACAGAAAAAGGGATAATCTTTAAACCTAATTACCGATTCAACAAATAATCAAGCTAATGTCCCGACCATCAAATTGGTGTTTTCATCTTGAATAAAACTCCCATTTGAATAGATTTTACTTCCTTTCCATTACTGGCACGTCTTTCATAACCATTTGAATAGTTTGTCTTATGCGTTCCTCTAACATCACAATCTTATGCTTTTTCATTTGTTCAATAACTGATTTATGATAGTGTCTTATAGTAACTAGTTCTAAATGTTTTTCAACTACGACATTAAACGTTTCTTTTAATTCTTGAATCAATTTAGTCAATCGATCTAAATCTTTTACCGTAACGCAAACGGAAAAACTGATTGCAGTATTCTGCATCATATTTACCTTAGTTCGATACCTAGTGAACAAAGTAAATATAAAACTTAAATGATGTTCCGCAACAAATGAAAAATCTTTTGTGGAAATTTGTAACATCACCTGGTCTTTTTCTACCACTACCACAGGTGGATAAAAAGTGTCAACATCAGCTCCAATAAAAGTGCCTTCTCCAGCTGGATCTACAAATGACTTCACATACATGGGAATGGTTTTATTCTGCAATGGTTTAATAGTTTTTGGATGTATTACCTTTGCTCCATAATAAGTCATTTCTATAGCCTCCTTGTAAGAAAGTCGATCTATTTTTTCCACTTTTTTAAAAAGACTAGGGTCTCCAGTCAATATCCCTGGGACATCTTTCCAAATACTCATACTTTCTGCATCCAAGCAAAAAGAAAAAATCGCAGCAGTAAAATCTGAACCTTCTCTTCCCAAAGTAATAGTTGCCTTCTCCTCTGAACTCCCGATAAATCCTTGTGTGATAACGAAACCATTTACATCTAATAATGAATTTACATTCCTAGAAACATTTTTTTGAGTGGATTTCCAATTCACATTTCCCTCTCGATATGTATTATCCGTTTTAATAATTTTCCGAGCATCCAACCAATAATTGGGTAACTTTTCTGAAGATAAAAAAGTAGTAATTAATTTCGTTGAAAGTAACTCTCCTAGTGAGACAACTTGATCATAGATATAATCATACCCTTTTATAGCCTCCTTTTGTAACAATTTATTCACGGGAGCAACAAACTTTGATACTTCTTTCTCATAATCAAGATTTTCACCAAAGAGTTCTTTAGATATTTCAAGATGTTCAATTTCAATCTGCTTTAATAGATCTTTTGCATTTTCCTTTTTATCAAAAAAAGCATGAACAACCTTTTCCAATGCATTGGTAGTCTTCCCCATCGCAGAAACGACGACCAATAAACGTTCCTTCTTATAATCTTTTAATATAGAGGCAACATTACGAATCGCATCAGCATCTTTTACGGAAGCTCCACCAAACTTAAATACTTTAATATTTTTTCTCATCTTGATTAGTTGGAATTTAGAATGTAAAGATAGTTGATTTGGTTTCCTTTAAAAATAAATTTTTCAAATTTTTTACAGTCTTCAAGAACACATTTATAGGTATTTCGTTAATTAAAAAAGAAATATATTTTCACTATATTTAAACTGCAAAACCGACAAAGCATTAAAATTAAAACCATGACCATCTCAAAGCTTGCGAAAATTATTATTATTCTTTTTTTCGCTTTCCCCTTAACTCTTTTTTCTCAACTTTTAGATCACAAGTTGGGAGATATTCTAATTCAAATAAATACAAATAAAAACATAGATTCTTTTGTTGAAGAATTTCAACTTTTTCAAAGTAATCCTACTCGCCTTAAAATCAAAAAAGCCGTCGTTCCAGAGATGAATATTTGGCTTCTTCAAATTGACTATGCTCAAATTAACGAGTTAGATTTTTTGAATAAAATCAAAAAACACCCTTCAGTTTTAAATGCCCAATTTAATCATTTCATCACCATACGTTCTACTATCCCAAACGATCCAGAGTTTCCCAATCAATGGCAACACTTAAACAATGGAACCAATGGAGCTCTCTCTGATTCAGACATTGATACAGATCTAGCCTGGGACATTGCAACTGGAGGTGTAACTTCTAATGGTGATACCATTGTTATTTGTGTGATTGATGCAGGTATTGATCACGACCATGAAGATTTATTAGGCAATATTTGGATTAATCAAAACGAGATTGCAGATAATGGAATAGATGATGACAACAATGGTTTCACGGATGATGTAAGAGGTTGGAATTCTTTTTCAATGACAGATAATGTTTATAATAATGATGATCATGGAACTTCCGTTACAGGAATTATTGGAGCCAAAGGAAATAATGCCATTGGAGTAGCAGGAGTAAATTGGAATATCAAAACAATGATAGTTATCGGTGGAAGTGGAATGGAAGATGAAGTACTGACATCTTACTCTTACCCGCTCAGTCATAGGAAAAAATATAACGAAACTAATGGTGCAGAAGGTGCCTTTGTAGTTGCTACAAATGCTTCTTGGGGGGTAGACCAAGGTATGGCAAGTGAATATCCTTTGTGGTGTGCATTCTATGATTCACTTGGCCAATATGGTATCTTAAATTGTGGCGCAACAGCCAATGATAATTTTAATGTAGAGATTAATGGAGATATGCCAACCACATGTACCAGCGACTTCTTAATAAGTGTAACAAACACCAATAGCTCTGACCTTAAACATTCTGATGCTGCTTACGGATCTACTTCTATCGATTTAGGTGCTCCTGGTGCATTGACATGGGCTATTGAACCTGACAATAATTATGGTTTATTTGCAGGAACTTCAGCCGCAACTCCTCATGTTACAGGAGCCATTGGTTTACTGTATTCCGCCCCTTGCAGTAACCTTTCTGCACTTGCATTGAATGATCCACCTGCTGCTGCTTTGTTGGTAAAAAACTATATTCTTAATGGCGTTGACCCTAATCTTTCCCTTGAGGGTATTACACTTACGGGTGGCCGTTTAAATGTTAATAATAGCATCCAAATATTAATGGACAGCTGCGGCATTTGCCCTGCTCCCTCTTCACTTTCTTCTTCAAATACAATTGATATTTCGAGTACCTTAACTTGGGTAGAGGCTGATTCTACCATTTCGTCCAATATCCGCTTTCGAGAATTACCCGCTGGTATTTGGTTTAATCTAAACAATGTAGTAAGTCCTTTTTCACTAAATAATTTAAAAGGTTGTACAGAGTACGAAGTACAAGTAGAATCAGTCTGTGCCAATGAGCAAAGTGGATATATTTATAGTCATTTTTTTTTAACGGAAGGTTGTTGTGTTGCTCCTGATGATTTGACTCTAATTTCAGTTAATAGTAATTTTGCACAAATAGACTGGTCTGATGTTTTTGCAGCAAATAATGGTTATAATATTTTTTTAACTTCATCCGATCCAAATATTCAACCCATAAGTATTAATACCAATCTAAGTCAACTTTCATTTTCTGAATTAGAAAATTGCACAGAGTACATGGTTAATGTTCAGTCAAATTGCGATACAAGTATAAGTGATTTTAGTGAGAACCTAACTTTCCAAACAAGTGGTTGTGGTGCCTGTCAAGATTTACCTTATTGTGAAATCAATAGTGGGGCCGCAAATTTAGAATGGATCGCTAATGTTACATTTAATACTTTAAATAATACAACTATTTCAAATGGAGGTTATGGTGATTTCACTAATTCGGTGGATACGGAAATAAATGCAGGAGAAACTTATGAAATCTCAGTTTCACCGGGATATGCGGGGAGTAATTTTTTGGAATATTTTAGAGCATGGATAGATTACAATCAAGATGGGGATTTCGAAGATGATGGAGAAACTATCTTAGCCCCTTCAGATGATGTCAGTACAACTGTAACCAACAATGTAACAATTCCAATAAATGCAATCTCAGGTTCTACTAGGATGCGGGTGTTAATGCGATGGGGAGGCTCTAATATCTCCAATCCTCCGCCTTGCGATGATATTGACTTTGGAGAAATTGAAGATTATTGCGTCAATATAATTGGAGGTAGTGGTGTTCCTTGCTCTGCTACAAACATAATCGATACAACTCATGTTAGCTTAAATAGTTTGAATATTACATGGGATATGCCTAGTACTAGTTATGAATCATTTGTGATTGAATATCGGAAAGAAGGAAACATGTCTTGGGAATCTAAAGAGAGTGCTACGTTAGAAGCTTTAATTTCAAATTTAGAGAAATGTAGTTCTTATGAACTTAGAATTCAAACGATTTGTAATACTAATAATTTAAGTGATTTTTCAGATATTTTCATATTTAGAACGAAATGTGACGTTAGTATTGAAGACATTGAAGGAAAAATATCAAAAGTTAACATTCTCCCAAACCCATTTTCCGACAACATTTTTGTTACTTTCAGCTTAAGTGAAAAAACTATTATTGAGTTAAAATTGGTGACAATCAATGGACAAGTAATTAAATATTCGGTAGCACAAAAAGAACCAGGAAAACATTCTATCGAAATTTCTGACCTGGAAAAACTACCTAGTGGTATTTATTTCCTAAAAATAAAAACAAATAATAATTTTATGGTTAAGAAAATAGTTAAATAGCTGATTGTTTTATTCCTTGTAAAACCTGAATAATCTCGATCAGTTTGCAAAAGCCGAATTATATTTATTTTTTTACAAAAAATAGTTTATGAAAAACCAACAACGCACAATAACATTCCTGTTTTTAATTATTGCAGGGATATTTATTTTTAGTTGTGCTACTAAAAAAACTCCAAACACACCTTATCCACCAACGGTTGTTAAACCTAGCAATAATGTACCAGTAAATGAATGCATTAACAGAACCAAGATTAATCCAAATCAAGCATGTACACGTGAATATAAACCTGTTTGCGGTTGTAATGGAAAAACCTATTCTAATGCTTGCGAAGCAAAAAAACAAGGTGTTACCAAATTCACAAATGGAAAATGTAATGATGGATGTGTAGACCAAACGAGAATAAATAATGAATTTGCTTGTGTACAAGTTTATGCTCCAGTATGTGCCTGTAATGGGAAAACTTATTCTAATGAATGTATGGCTGAAATGGCTGGTGTATTAAAATTTGTTCCAGGAAAATGTGAGGATTGCATCGACAAAAGAAAAATCAACCCTGACCAACCTTGCCCCGAAAATTGGAATCCAATTTGTGGTTGCGATGGGAAAACTTATGGTAACGTATGTGAGGCTAATAAAGCAGGAGTAAAATCCTGGAGAACAGGAGAATGTATTACTTGTATCGATTTAAATAAAGTTAATCCAAACAGAGGATGTCCTGAAAACTGGGATCCAATTTGTGGTTGCGATGGAATAACTTATGGCAATAAATGTGAAGCAGAAAAGGCTGGCGTGATAACTTGGAAGGAAGGAGAATGTAAAAAATAATTATCTCAAAAATAAAATCATCTATTTAATAAACTGGGACATATCAAATATAATACACAGCAACCATACTAATCAATGGGTTGATAATTTTGTTTATCAAGAGTTTAAAAAAAACTTCCATCGATTATCGATGGAAGTTTTTCTGCTGGTCATTTAATTAGGGTCGTTTGTCCTTTAAAAACTTCCTTAGCTCCATCCTCAAATTCAGCCTCTATGTACCAAACGAAAACACCTGGATTCATTTCCTTTCCTTCGAATCTTCCATCCCAGCCTCCATCAGTTGTAATATTTGAACTGTTAATTGGGAAATCATTACTTTCAAATACTAACTCACCCCAACGGTCATAAACTCGGAAAGTTTTTATTATTGTTCCTTCTCTTCCGTGAACTAATAATAAATCATTCAGATTACCATCACCATTAGGAGAAAAACCAGTTGGCACTAACACTTCGCGGAACTTTTTTACAAAAATAGTAATAACATCGTACGATTCACAACCATTTTCATCTGTCACTACTAATTGAAATGAAGTTTGATTACTTAAACTGTCAATGTACGGTTCTCGGCAATCAAAACAACTAATATATTCACTACTATCAGGCGTCCAACTATATTGTAGATTTCCTGAGGTATTATAAATTTCTGGAACTAGCCAAAGTCCCTCACCATAAAGAATGGTTGTATCACTTCCTAAAAATACTCCTACTTCAGCAGGTTCATCTATCCATACTGGAGGTAAAAGAGTTGTACATCCATTGCCATCCATTACGGTTACAAAGGTATATTCTCCCGCTGATAAACCGATTTGTGTCGGTGACCCATTAAAATTAATTCCATCTATACTATAGGTATATGGAGGAGTTCCACCTTCAGGAAAAAGATGAACTTGACCATCATAACCTCCATAACATATTACATTGTCCGAATCTGCTACTGCTAAAAGAGGTGAATCAGGTTGATCAACCGTTATAGCTTGAACAAGCTCACAACCATTTGGATCAATTACTGTTAATGAATATTCTCCTCCAACTAATCCACTTAAGTCCTCCTCCATTGAACTAAATCCGTTTGGACCGGACCAATTTATATCATAGGTTCCAGAGACACCTCCTATGATGGTAACATCTATTTCCCCTTCACTTCCATTGTAACAATCAATACTATTATTAGTAAATGAAATTTGTAATTGAGTAGGTTCAATCACTCCAAAAATGGCTACTGCTTGACAAAAGTTCGTATCTGTTACCGTCAATGTATAAGTCCCAACAGCCAATCCCGATATATCTTGTGAAGCTGAATTGTTACTCCATTGGTAAACATAAGCACCTGTACCACCAATAACATCTACATCAATAGCTCCTGAGTTGTTTCCATTACACCCAACATTTGTAATTTGATTTTCTGTAATTATCAGCTCATTCGGTTGGATAAGTTCAACTGATTCAACTATTGTACATCCATTCCCATCAGTTACGGTTACTATATAATTGTTTGCTATTAAATTGTTAGCAGTTGGAGTGGATTGAGTATTTCCATCACTCCATAAATAAGTGTAATTACCAGCCCCTCCTCCTACTGTTGCTGTAGCACTTCCACTACTTCCCTCATAACATTCAACATCATCTACAATAACCGAGATTGTTAATTCATCTGGTGAACCAATAATAATTGAATCAACAGTAGTACACCCATTCCCATCAGTTACGGTAACAAAGTATGGGGTTTGAGCAACTAAACCATCAGCTGTTGCTATATTTTGATTACTTCCATCACTCCATAAAAAAGTATAATCTAAAATTCCACCTTCTGGTATTACTGTACTACTTCCATTTGCATCACCAAAACAAAGTACATCATTTCCAAAAACCAAAGTAGTCAAAGCTGTTGGCTCTGTTACTTCTACTTCTATTGTTTCCGTACATAAATTAGCGTCAGTTACTGTTACAGAAAATATTCCAGCAGTCAAATCAATTGCTGTAGCCGTTATTTGATTATTCGCATTACTATCCCATAAATATGTAAATCCGCCCGCACCATTGGATGGTATAACTGTTGCAGTTCCTGTGTTATTTTCATTACAATCAACTGCTAAAAAATCTGAATCCAAAATTATCTCATCAGGTGAAGTCAATAAAATACTATCTACTACCGAACATCCATTTAAATCTTCTACTGTTACATAAACCATCCCGACTGACAAATTTGTTACCATTGGATCAGTTGTATTATTTCCACTACTCCACTGATAATTAAATCCACCTATTCCACCTGATGTTACTGTCACAGTAGCATCGCCATCATTTCCATTTCCACAATTCACATTACTTGCTGAAAGAGACAAAAGAATTTCTCCGGGTGCTGATACTTCTACTTCTAAAACCTCAAAGCAATTGTTCAAATCTGTAATAGTCACAAAATGTATTCCTGAGGGTAATTCACTATGTAAACTTCCATTTCCACCAGCTAAACTCCAATCAAATGTGTATCCCTCTGTTAAGTTTGGATTCGGTGTCCCTCCTGATACAATCACAGCAACTTGCCCGTCTGCAGAATCAAAACAAAGTGCAGGAAGACTATTAAAATCTGCTATAATCTGATTTGGAGAATCTACATCAACAGTAGTTGAATCAGTGCAACCCAACTGATCCATAACCACTACGGTATAAGTCCCTTCTATTAATCCTACTGCGGTTTGGGTGGTTTGATTTCCTAAAACTTGCCATGCATAGGTGTACCCACCTGCACCTCCTGTAGGTTCAATTGTTGCTGTTCCATCTTGCACCCCATTACATGAAGCAAGGGTAGATGAAATTAATGTCAAATCAAGTTCATCATATTCTTCCATAGTTATAGACGCGAATGCTGTACATCCATTTAAATCAGTAACTAAAACAGAATAAGTCTGAGCACTTAAGTTATTCGCAACTGCATCATTTTGCATATCACTCCATAAATAAGTGTAATCTCCACTTATTAAAGGTGTTCCTCCTACTGGAAAAGCCATTGCATTTCCATCTGTACCTGCATAACAATTAATTGAATCTGCTGTAATTGAAACAGTCAAAACATCAGGTTGAATAATATCTAAAGTATCAAACGTCTGACAACCATTAAAATCTGTAATCGTTACGTAATTTTCACCTAAAACTAAACCTGTAGCTATCGAATCTGTCGAACCTGTACTCCACAAATAACTGTAAGGATAATTTCCACCAACTACCGTAATTGTACCTTCTCCATCTTCCAAACTATTACAGCTTATATCATTAATTACAGCATCTACAGATGTTAGTGAATCAGGTTCTTCTATCGTAAAATCAACCCCGATTGAACAGTTCACATCATCAATTACTAAAACAGTATAATTACCGGCAGGTAGGTTTGTTAAAATACCATCAGCATCAATTGTTCCATTAAAGGAATAAGTGAATGGTGGATTAGATCCACTTCCTATGATAGTAGCTGATCCAAGCGATTGTCCAAAACAATTATTATCAATTACATCCGTAATTAATCCAGCAGGAGCAGGGCAATCTGGAGTCATACAAGTCTGAGTACCTATCTCTCCATTACAATCTGCTATACCTTGTACCTCAATTAAAACAGTCTGATTTAATGCTAATCCTGTAACAATATGAGATAATGCTCCATTTGCTGGAATCCATCCAGTTCCATTTATATTCACTTGATAACCACCTGTTGCTCCTCCAACATCATTCCATGTGAAGGTGATCGAGTTAGCCGAAATCGTACCACAATCTACCATCGGTGCTGGTAGTATATCTTTAACTACTATTGTAATAGAATCTTGGGTTGAGCAACCGTAGGTATCTGTTACAGTTAAAGTATAAGTTGTAGTTGTATCTGGTTGTGCCCAAGGATCAGGACAATCCATACAACTTAATCCGTCAGCGGGCGACCAACTGTAAGATAATTGATAAAGCGGTTCAAAACAGATTGACCATCCATTTAATTCCCCCGCAAATCCATTCGAGTCATCTAAAGTAAATAACCTCCATATACCATTTGTTGGACTTTCACCGTCCCATAAATCTGGAAATAAACCCTCGGGACTATATGTTCCTGTAAATGGGGCATCTGATGCAGGTGCTTGATTATTTGGCCCTACATTAATTGCATTCATCGAAGTTGGAGTAAAACAAGTTCCAAAGTAATTATCTCCATTTGCACCATTATCAGTAGACAATTCAATAAACTGTCCTCCCGGAGAAAATAAAAATATATCTAAATCATCATCCCATTTATGAGTAATACTGTCTATACAAACCTGCTTGATCACTCCTTCTTGAAGTTGAATTGGGAAAACTCCAGATACAAAAATATCTGAATAAACAGGTGTATTTGTTGGAGCTATAGGGTAAGTTGTTGTATTTGAGAAAGCAGGAGGAGCAGGTAATACAATATCCAATGTTCCATCAATATAAACTGAATCTCCTTTACAGATCATCGTATCATTTTGTAACTGTAACTCAGGCAATTCTGCATCTTTAATATAAATCCAAAAAGTATCTCGATTACATGGATCAATCTGAACATCAACACCAAGCGAATCTATATCCTCCATTATTCCATCATCAATTGGAATAATGGGAAAACAAACAGCACTATCTCCAGCAGCAATAAATAAATCTAGAGGAATTACCTCATAATCAACTCCATTTATTGCTGAACCAATTAAGGTGTAATCTAACAATATATCTGACTCTGCTTCATTTGGAATTTCAAAACAAAGCTCTCCATTTGCACATCCTTCCACCAAAGTTCCATCTAAACTAACAGCAGATGCAGTCACTTCTAATTTTCCTGTACCAAAACTTTTTGCTTCCATAAATACCGCAGTATCAAAAGCTCCATCACCAGCATCAGCCACGGCTAGTTTAATAGTATAAGTTTCACATGGTATCACAACTGCTTGTGCTGTAAAAACATCCAGATATCCATCATATTGTAAAGTCGCACTTCCTGTATTATCATTATAGTAAGTTCCATAATCAAAATTACAACCAGCTCCAGGATTTACACCTTGGTCATTCACATTATTAATGGTAACAGGGTTATTGGTAAAGGTAAAACCAGTAGGATCAGCAGGATCAGGTATTAAGGCAATATTTTCTGTTGCATAAACTCCTCCATTGGGGTTAGGTCCAGAAATAAAAAATCCAAATACATCATTAAATCCAGAACAAGCATATTCCGGATATTCTTCAGATGCAAAAACATATCGAAATCTCAAAGTATCATTTACAGGGGTGAATGTAATCGAATAAGTTGCTACGTCATTCAACCCGGAAGTAGTTAATTGTGCCAATTCTGGGCAAGTTGCGCTGCTATTTACTGGACCTTGTGAGTTGTTTCCTGAGGTATTTGGTCCAAGTGCCCCAATTGCCCAACCCGAAGCCATAACTATACCTCTTTCCAAACCAACATCGGCTAATCCATTTTGAAAATAACCTACTGAAGCATCATCACCATTATAAGTGATATCTAAAACTTCTACTCCATCACCAAGAAATACATTTTGAATTAAATTTTGTGGTGTCCAAGGATTCTGATTACCTCCTGATACCTCTATTTGTGCAAACATGGAGCAAGTCAAAAATAGAAACCCTAATGTTTGAAAAAAAAAAATACAAGGTCTTGGAAAAAAAAAGTTAGACTTTTTCATTTTTATAATTTGTTACGAGTTGTGCTGATCAAAATTGCTTAATGATTTCATAAAAGTACAAGAAACAACCTCTATTTAAAATTAATTACTCCTAAAAAATTGCTTTAAATCTGACGAATTATTAGATAAAAAAGGTTTCTTCGAGTTACTAGACTATTACCAAGAACCTAAAATATTATGTTCGATCCTAAATTGGAAATTTTCCTTGATAACTAAAATTGAAATTGTTCAAAATAAAGATACCTCTTCAGTCATTTTATGCTGTCTGAGGTTTTATTTTTTATCAAAAAAAATAAGAATAAAAGAGATAAAACATTTCAAAAATGAGATGCCACTATTGAGGTTTAGAAAAAGTTCGCAATTATTTTTTGGATGAGAAGAATTCCAGCAAAATTCAAAAATCACCAATCTACAATTTGTTGACCCATTTTAATCAAATGTAAAATATTTAACATATGTATTGACGAAAAAATGTCCCTAAATTGTAGTGGTTTTCAAGAGTTTAACTACTTGTCGAAAAACTACTAAAAAATATAAATAAAAACGTTCATTTTTTTCAAAAAAATACAAACTCATCGTTTTTATATTAACTATAATTTCTCCTTTATTATTTAGATTATTAATAATTATTGGCTCTATTTATTCCATTTTGAAAAGGTTTTCAAAATGGCTAATTAGAATACAAAATAATTAAGTTTAAAAAATAACAACTTCCCTTTTCAGTAATAAAGAATCGTAATAATAAAACTCAAATTTCAACTTTCCTTTCTCATTAGGATAAAATGACCGCAACATTTCCTCAAATTCACTTTTAGGTTTTCCAACTCCTTCCAACTCTTGTTGGTATGCTCTAATCTGATAATAATTATTTGACACCTTATTTAGGTTCATATTTGAAAATTGTGCACCTTGCCTTGCCTTTAAAAACATAAAATAATAAAACCGATTACCTAGTTCAACAGAATCAGGCATCAATACATCTGATAAAACTGCAGGAAAAATAGTATTCGCATCTAGATTGTTTTTTGCAGTTGGATTTATGAATATTCTATTGGTAAAAAATGAATCAGTAATGATTTTATTATCTTTCTTTGAGAAGATTCTTTTACCAAATTGCAAAGAGGGTTGAGTATCAAAAGGAAAGATTGCAGAATACATTAAGTCCGACCCTTCATTCTCAAGTGGACGAACCATTAATCGTTTTGGTCGATTATCGCAAGCCAAAAACAAGCAGGCCATGAAAATTAGACTAAAAGCACTCCATTGCATAACAACCATTATTTATTCGATTATTTTATAAAACGTGTAAAGTGCTTAAACTCGTTGATTCTTAAAAGATAGGCTCCATAAATGGAGATGCAAGAAAATCAAAACTTGGTGGTTACAATTTGATATTTCCCTAATATTAACTTACAAAAACAAAATAGTTTTTGATATAATATTAAAAATCAAAACAAATGAATATTCAAATTTTCTGAATGGCTAAATTTTACTTAAAATTACACTCATTTAAAAAATATCACCAATTATGATAAATTTCTCCAATATCATTCTAGAAAAAATGGCAATCCACAAAGTGGGTAATAAATCAAAAGCTGAAAAGAATTTCTTTTCGGAAGTACTTTATAAGCCTAGTGCCTCTATCGAGGATAAATTGCTAAAATACTTTTTATCTCCTTTCAAAAAACTAGAAGAAACTTACCAATTTAATTCTCCTGAGAATGATACAAATACAATGTTTAATTTGTCCAAATCATTCTTTTCTACAAAAGATAATTTCTTAGAAATATCTCAAAGAATTTCTCGTCACTTGTATGATCAATCTAAGCATCAAAATATTAAATCAGGAGATGTTTTCGTGGTTCACTTTTCTGAACTTTTGTATGGAGAAGAAATGGTTGAAGCAATTGGTGTTTTTAAATGCGAACGAAAAAATGAATTTATGCAAGTCAATGATGTTGACGGCGAATTATTATTGAATTTTCAAAACGGAGTAAATTTGGGGAAATTGGACAAAGGTGTTTTGTTGCTAAATGTAGAACAAGAAGATGGTTTCCGGGTCTTAAGTATTGACAACAACTACTATGATACCTCCTATTGGTTATTGGATTTTCTAGACGTAGTCCATGTACAAGATGATTTTTTCCATACAAGTAATTACCTTGATATGGTTGATAATTTCACTAAAGAGGTATTAGCTCCAAAAATGGACAAAGCTGAGCAAATTCAATTCATGAATGATTCTGTAGACTATTTTGCAAAGCATGAAACCTTTAACTTTGATGAGTTCGCAACAGAAATTGCTCCCGAACCAGAAGTAATCGCAGAACTTCGAAATTACCGAAATGATTTTGCACTCAATGATGTTGAAGCATTTTCCATCGCTCCAGCAGCTATAAACAATGCAAAACGAAAAATTAAAAATAACATTAAACTTGACAATGGTGTTTCGATAAAAATGAACTTTACTAATCCAGATGAGTCAAAAGACATAGTAGAAAGAGGATTTGATGAAGATAAAGGAATGTATTTTTATAAAGTTTACTTCAACGAAGAAATGGAATAAATCTGGTTTTTGAGAAAAATTAAAAGGAGTTTTATTTAGAGTCCCAGAAATTTATTGAACTATTTGCTCTATATAATACTCCTTTTTTTACTTAATCGTTTAAAAATAAAATCCCTATAAAATATCCTTCATCAATAAATTTTCTCTCCAAAATTCCTCCCCCAACTTGTATTTTTTTATTTTTACAAAAAAGACTTTTATCTAATCATAGAAACAATTATAATGAACAAAAATTCAAGAATTTTATTCACCCTATGCTTTATTTTTATCTTAAAAATAAGTTACGCAGGCGAGGGAATGTGGCTACCTCAGTTACTCAAAGCACTCAATGAAGGCGACATGCAAACTATGGGTATGAAAATGTCTGCTGAAGATATTTACAGTGTCAATCAAGGAAGTCTCAAAGATGCTATTGTCCACTTCAATGGAGGTTGTACCTCTGAGATCATCTCTGCTGAAGGATTATTATTGACTAATCATCACTGTGGATACGGTCAAATTCAATCACACTCTTCCATACAAAATAATTTATTAAAGAATGGCTTTTGGGCAAAATCTAAAAAACACGAACTACCTAACGATAACTTGGAAGTTACCTTTATAGTACGGATCGAGGATGTTAGTAAAATGGTTCTGGAAGGAGTAACTAATAAGATGAATACCAAAGAAAGACAATCCTTAATCGATAAAAACATCGCTAGCTACAAACAACGAATGCGACCGCTCAAACATGAAGAAATTCAAATCAAGCCTTTTTTTAAAGGTAATCAATATTTCATGTTCGTTACCATGACTTATACAGATGTGCGATTAGTAGGAGCACCCCCTGAAAGCATTGGGAAATTTGGTTCAGATACAGACAACTGGGTTTTCCCAAGGCATACAGGTGATTTTAGTCTATTCAGAATTTATGCTGGAACCGACAATATGCCTGCTGATTATTCAATTGACAATGTGCCATTTAAACCTAAACATTTCCTACCAATTTCTTTAGACGGAGTAGCTGAAGGTGACTTTACTTTAGTCTTCGGTTACCCTGGAAGAACAAATCAATACCTACCATCTTCAGCTGTTGCACAAACCTTGAATGTCCTTAATCCTGCTAAAATTTCCATCAGAGATAAAGCGTTAAAAATCGTAGATGCAGGGATGCGCTCTGATGAAACGATTAGACTTCAGTATGCTTCGAAATTTGCTCGAATTGCAAATTATTGGAAAAAATGGATTGGTGAAAATCAAGGCTTAAAAAAATCTGATGCCATGGGTCGTAAACATAAATATGAACAAGATTTTATGACTCGGCTTGGGGCAGATAAAGCAATGCAAACAAAATATGGTTCATTACTTGGTGATTTTGAAAAATTATATGAAGAAATTGAGCCATATGCATTAACACGAGATTATTACAATGAGATAGTTCGACGAAATATTGAGATCATGACAGTTGCCAATTATATGAATCGATTAAAAGATTTATATGCAAATAATGGTGCTACGGGTTACAATGGTTTCAAAGCAAGATTAGAACCTTTCTTGGATAATTTTTATAAAAACTATCGGCCTGAGATCGATCAAAAGGTATTTGCCTCATTAATGGAAATGTACGTTGATGCAGAGATAATCGAAGGAGTAAAAGGAGACCTTGCTACAATGGCAAAGAAGCACGGTGGATTTGATGATTATTCGAAATCACTCTATGAATCTTCTTTCGTTCCAAATAAAAATGAAATGTTTAAGCTGCTAAGCGCTGATCCAAAAATGGCGATAGAGTCAATGGAAAAAGATCCATTTGTTCAATTAGCAAAGCAACTTTCAGATGCTTACGATTTAAATGTTTCAAAAGAATATAATAATCTGAATACTCAGATTAATGACCTTATGCGAATTTATATGGAAGGCCAGATGAAAGTTTTTACTGAGAAAAAATTCTTTCCCGATGCCAATAGTACCATGCGTGTATCTTATGGAAAAGTAGCAGGATATTCACCTAGAGATGCTGTGACTTATAATCCAGTTTCATACCTAGATGGAGCAATTGAAAAATATGTTCCAGGTGATTACGAATTTGATATTCCTAAAAAATTATTAGAATTGTATGAATCTAAGGACTATGGTCAATACGCTGATTCAAATGGGAAAGTACCAATTTGTTTCCTAGGAACAAATCACACTACTGGAGGTAATTCTGGAAGTCCAGTAATCGATGCTCATGGAAATTTAATTGGATTAAATTTCGACCGAGTATGGGAAGGAACAATGAGTGATATTAATTACGATGCTTCGATTTGTAGAAATATCATGGTAGATGCTCGATACATTTTATTCATTGTAGATAAGTTTGCAGGAGCTACTCACCTGATTGAAGAGATGAAATTAGTTCATCCGAAGAAAGATGCAAAAGTTATCAAAATGGACGAACCTAAAGCAAAGAAAAAACGAAAACGACGAAAACGCAATTAAGGGATAAACTATAAATGAAAAGTGATGAGTATCACTACCTAGATACTCATCACTCTTCATCTATAACTCATCACTTTTTACTTTATCATACCCTACTACATCATTCACATTTAATAAAACCCTTGGTTCCTCTAGCTTCAGTAAGTTAATATCCGAATTAATCAAAACCTTCCTTGGACAAGAATACCCTTGTGCCAAAAAATTTAATATCACTTGATAACTCCTAGGTTCCCAAATAGTTATTAATGGCTCAGGAAAACCAGTTTCAGGATTATATATTGCAGTTGCCACCTTCGAAGAGTTTCTATTCTCAACTAAAAAATTTAAAGTCTTTTCATCTAACAAAGGTAAATCACATGCGACTACTAACCAGGATGTATTTGGATTATTTCGCATCGCAGACGCTATCGCACCAAAAGGCCCGAGTCCTACAAAGGTATCTTCCAGTAATTTATACTCCGATTGTACTACTTGATTTTCACGAACAGAAATATAGGTTTCTTCACAAAACTGACTTAACAAATCTGCCATAAATTCACGTTGTGGCTTACCATGATAATCAAGAGAGCCCTTGTCTTTCCCCATCCGCGTACTTTTTCCTCCAGCCAAGACTAAACCATTCAATTTCGGAGTTTGTAACTTTACATTCCCAAGAATAAATTCAGCAATTTTATCCGTTTGAGAAAAATGTAACACTGGAATATCTGCCCAATCATTCAGATGATCTTTCAAAAAAGGATAAATTGAACTCTCCTCCCCTGTCATCAAAATCAAATCAACATTTGTCAATCGATTTAATTTCTTTTCCAAAGACTTTTCTTTTTTAGGGTCAATTACAACAATCTGATTTTTGGCTTTAAAATGATTACCATTTACTAAAATTAAATCTTGCTCATTGAATAAAGCTCTATATTGAAAAGTATTCAAATCAGATTTTATATCAAATCTATGGTGAGAAATTTTATCTGTATATTCCAAGGTTGCTCCCAAAGTTAAGGCAGGATTTTCAACTTCTAATTCTGACGGCTCATTTTCATTTTTATGATCAGCATCGACATAACTCACACTGAATGTCTTTTGTAAAACATCAATTAACGAATAAGACAACTGTTGAATATTTCCGCAAGGTGTGCCGAGGATTGCCCATTCACTTCTTCCAAATTCTCCAACTTTTGGCCGAGCTAACTTTACATGTTTTTGATGTTTTTTCATAATTCTAATTTTGATGAACTGCCACTGATATACAAAGAAATAGGTGTTTTTTTAAAATCGTGACTCGAAGTTTATCTTGGGTAAGTTTTCATAACTTAAAATCTCGTTTCCCTCCTGATTTTTCAATCAATCTCGTCTCTTTAATTATTATATTATGAGAAAATGCTTTACACATATCATAGATTGTTAAAGCAGTAATGCTAGCACCTGTAAGCGCTTCCATTTCAACACCTGTTTTAGCGGTCAGACTGGCAGTACAAATTATTTCAACTTCTCTATTTTCATTAATCCCAATTTCGATTTGGCAATTATCCAACCCCAATGGATGACAAAGTGGAATCAAATCACTCGTCTTTTTCGCTCCCATTACACCAGCTATAATTGCAGTTTGAAACACTGAACCTTTTTTTGTTAGAATATCTCCATCTTCTAGTTGAGCCAATATAATGTCATCCAATATCACTAGACTTCTTGCTTTAGCTATCCGTCGGGTAACTTTTTTCTTACCCACATCCACCATGGATGGATTTCCTTCCGCGTCTAAATGTGTAAAATTCTCCATATTCAAAGTTACTAAATTATAGAATAATAAATAGCCGCTATTATATTAATCGAAGCTAATAAAAACTATAGCTTAACAAAAAAAATATTAATCTGTTACACAAGGGAATTAATATTTGAGCATTTAAATTTTTAAGTTGTTGTTGTTAAATGATAAAACACACCATGATTTACAGATACTTTAATTGATTTAAAAATACCAGCTTATTGCAAATCGTTGTCTTTAACTAAAAATGATAACTTTGGTAATCCTAATAGTTCTACTAAAACAACCTATCAATCAACTTCTTTTTCTTTACTAAAATGTTTTTTTTAATAAGACACAACCTAGTGGAGACGCAATTTTTATCTTTTACAAAAATGAGATGAAGATTTTGGAATAATTCTTTACCAGCAAAGTTTGATTTAACTCTGCAGTAAATAAACTATTTTTGTGAAAAAATAATTATGTATTTTAATATTCCAGGTCTTCGAAATTCGGGTAACGATCATTGGCAAACACTTTGGGAAAAACAATATCCCTCCAATTTCATTCGTATAAACCAAGAAAATTGGACGCAACCAAATTGTGAAAATTGGATTAATCAAATAGAAAAAATATTAAGTCAACATGATTTAGAAAATTCAATTCTAATTGGACACTCTGTAGGCTGTGCAGCGATAGTAAATTGGTGTAAAAAATTTCAACATAAAATAAAAGGTGCTCTTCTTGTTGCCCCGAGCGATGTAGAACGAGGTGATTTCCCAACCTATATCACTGGTTTTATTCCTCTACATTTAGAGCCTCTTCCATTCCCAACGATAGTAGTGGCAAGTACGAATGATCAGGTGATAGACTTCGAAAGAGCAGAATTTTTTGCAGATATCTGGGGTAGTGAATTAGTAACCATTCAAAATGGTGGACATCTCGAAAAAAACATCGGCACCAATAATTGGGAGTCAGGAATTAAATTGTTAGAAAAATTAAAAAATAATGCAACGTCCTAATGTAGGTATAGGAATAATTATCCAAAATGCTAAAGGTGAAATATTAGTTGGCAAAAGAAAAGGTAGTCATTCACCATTTAATTCTATTCCAGGAGGGCATTTAGAAATGGGTGAAACGTTTGAAATAGGAATCAAAAAAGAAGTCCTAGAAGAAACTGGACTAATCATCAATAAGCCAACAGTCATTGCCATAACAAATAATTTACGAACATTCAAAAAAACTGGAATTCATCATATTTCAGTCAATATGTTTACTGATAATTTTGAAGGAACACCAATAGTAATGGAGCCTGAAAAATGTGAAAAATGGATCTGGATAGACCCGAGAAACCTGCCCCAACCACACTTTGATGCAAGTGCATTTGCTATTGAATGTTATTTAAAAAATAAATTTTACATAACGAATCAACAGTAAATTTTCATGACGATAAAATCAATATAGAAGAGTTTGAAGAAAAATAGGTCAGTAGTATGTCTTTCTGCTCTTTAAGAAATAAAAAATTAGATTAATAAATCTCCTTATTCAAAAAAGGGATTAAAGCTAATATCATTGCTTCTACATAAAATTGTGTTCGATCAATCAAGTTACCAGTCAAAATTCCTACAGCACCATTTTTTTGTTTCGAATTTGAATGACCAAAAACAATATCATCCGCTTCTCCTAATTCTTTTCCTTGGTTAATCAAATCAACCACTTTTTGAGGAAGGAAGAATGTTCCAGTCCTAGATTTCCCCGTTTTATCATTTGACAAGATTACGACCCATGCAAAAGCCATCATCTCATCTCCTACCTTTTCTATCCCTCCTTCTATTCCTACCCAATATAATGCATTAGGAAAATCGATTTTTGCGTGAGTTGCTCGATTGGTTGCTCCTTGCAAAGTTTCTCGATTAGTCATAGGTTGATCGCTCACATTCGATGTAACTGAAACTCCCTCAAACTCAAAATCCATGTGCGCAAAAACCCTTTGAAAACCTAACTTAGTTGACTTAATTTTGATTGGATTTTTTGACGCAATAATAATTTTCGATCTCATTACTTAGGTATTTTCGTGGCATTATTTCCATAAAAAAACAAGTAAATCCCTAAAATGGCTTGAAGGCCCATTATCAACACTTTTAACTTACTTGATTCTGGAGTCCACCCTTCGAACATAAACCAATAAACTGATGGTGCAGACAACAAAGCTCCTGCGAGAAAGAACATTTTTCTATCCTTTTGATTTTTATTTTCCATTCTATTTTGGGTTACTTATTCCTTAAAATCAGTCTTCATATTGATTTGCATTCTTAACAGGGTTTGCATACATAGCCAATAAATATTGACGACCATCATCTTTTTCTTTCTCTGACAATTGGCTAATTTGATCCTGGAAAAACTGAGTATACTTTTCATTTTCTTCAAAAGAATATTTATTGGAGAAAACAGTCGAATCATGAAGCCAATCATAAGCAACATAATTAATAGGATTCAATTGATAATTTGTATGGATAGACCGATCTATTATTTTAGTTAAAAACTCTAATTTTTGTTTTCCATTTTTTGCGGAATCAAGCACTTCTAACTCTTCATTTAATGGCTTTCCAAAATTAAAATGCACTTTTCCTTTTTTCCCTCGGATCCCCAAAAGCATATTATTAAGATCTTCTTTAAATGATTTTTTAAAATTAGGATCATTCTTTTTATTTAAATATTCTTGGGTTTTAAGTAATCCTGTTGGATCAAATTCATAAGAGATGGAAACAGGTACGACTTTTAAACTTTGAAAATGTTCTTTTAACATTTTCCCGCCACTCAAACTTATCATTTTTAGAAGTCCAGGTTGAGTTTGATCATTTCCATCTTTAGCTCTACCTTCTCTTTGTGCAATCCAAACTGAATCAATTTTTTCAAAAATCATTCTCTGAATATAATTCGCTAGCTCTATCGAGTGAGCATATAATTCTCTGGGAGTTCCTTCGCGTTTTACAACAAAACTTTTATTGATTAGAAATAGAATTTCCGACGCACGATTTTTCATTAAATTATCTCCGATTGCAATTTGACTAGTCGAAATTTGATTTTCAAATAATAACAAATTTAAATAAGCCGAATCCAAAACAATATCTCTATGATTAGAGATAAATAGATATTTATCATCTTTATTCAAATTTTCCAAACCACTTACTGATAAATTGGAAATGCTAATTTCTTGTATAGTTGTTAAAAAAGGTTTAGTGATATTAGCTTGAAAATCATAAATAGACTTGACATTATCTTTAACATTAACAATGTGTTCAAACAATTTTTGAGGCAAAAAAGCTTTCATACCCGCCATAAATTTCTCATGTTGAAAAATCTCCTGAATCCCTTGCTGCACTTCTTCGTCTGTGTAAAGATCTAAGCTAATTTCATTATCTTGCATATTGTATGATTGTTTTCTTTTTTCCAGAATGATGATTGAAAATACCGCTCAAATAAATTCAAAAATCTGAATTCTATTAAGTGCAAATATCACAAAAAAATTGGGTTGACAGGATTTTTTTTTCGAAGTATTAAAAATTTTATACCTATTGTCTAATTACTTCCTTTTTACCTTTTCATTATATAATTTAAATACGAATGTTATATTAATGGTTCGTATTCCAATTACAATATTTTTTATCTTTGCCCATAATTCAATCATTTTGTAACCAATTTGATTTTACATAGTAACCACTGAGAATTTTTTATTTCTAATCAAAAAATAAAATCAACCATTTGTAATTTGCAAAACGACATCAACTTGATATATGAATTTTGGATTCAAGATTGAACGATGTAAAAATTACGCTTCCGATTTCGTCCAGTCTATTAACATATCTAGTTAAAGATCCGATAGACTACTTTTTAAAACCTAGACAACGACTACTGAGATTCATGGCATCTTAAAAATGGAAATTTCAATTTTTCACAACACTAAATGAATTTTGAAAACTACAAAAAATATTGATTAAGGAAAACTAAAGGGTGACATTGATTAATAGCTCTAATCCAAATTAAAACCAAGCAACATATCCTTCATTGAGGAAAATACATTGAGCAAATCTATCAGTATTTTTCTTGAAGCGCTCTTTATAAAAGTATAGTGATTAGGTAGTTAAAAATTACTGTGCAATCGCATAAAGAAAATGTAGAAAGAAGATTTAAACTTTCCTGATATATGTTGGCGTGGGAGAAAACTTAAATGATCTTGAACAAGATAAAATGGTCTTAAAAGAAATTTATTGGATTAAAAGTTAGAACAAAATATAAAAAAAGAGAACCCCATAAAGATCTAGACACTTACGGAGTTCTCTTTTAGTTAAGAAGATCTTTTGATTAATAAATTATTATTTCCCATCTTTTATGTTATACAACTTTAGTCCATCCTTATAATATTTATCTCCTTCGTTCCAAAATACCGATTCATTTGTATTAGCAATTAATCGACAAGCATAAACATATGATTTGAAAAATTTAGTCAAATAATTATAATCTAAAGTCTCCGGATTATCTTGAGGTTGGTGATAATATTTATTTACCTCGTCATCCATTTTTGTAATTCCCATTCCAAAAGTTGGTGCTGGAACTCCTTTTTTTGCAAAATTTACATTATCTGATCTATCAAACAAACCTTGCTCTGGCATATTATCTTGGATCGCATTCAAACCAAAAGCAGTGCATGCCTTTTCTATTAGAGGCCTTGCTAGTGTTCTTTCTAATCCAATAATCATCGCCTTCGTCGTATCATTATATCCTGCATTATCACTATTGAAACAGTAAGTCATTTTCTCCAAAGGAATCGCAGGGTTATCTGCATAATAGGAAGATCCTAACAAACCTTTTTCCTCTCCCGTAAAAAAGATAAAAACAGCAGATCGTTTTGTTGGGTATTTTGCTAAATTTTCTGCTGCAGATAAAACAGTGACACTACCTACTGCATTGTCTCGAGAGCCATTATAAATTGAGTCTCCTTCAACTGCCCTTCCAATTCCAACATGATCATAGTGTGCTGAATAAATAATGTACTCATCTTTTAGTTTAGGATCAGATCCTTCAAGCACTCCTACAATATTTTGAGTTTTAATTTTCTCTTTCTTCATTCCTTCAATCTTCAAACTTCCCATTAATCCATTTGCTGATCTTAATTTTGCTACGGCTTCTCCATTTGAGCCATTTATCCAAACATGTGGAAATGGACTTGCATTATCATCACTAAAATCATCCACCTTCATTTGTGGTGAATTCAAAAATCGAACTAAAAAATTATAAGGTAATTGAGCATTGTTATAAATTTCAACCAATGCTTTTGCGCCTGCAGCTTTAATCGTATTTCGTTTTTTCCGTCCTGCAAAAAACCAAGCTTGTGGGTTATCTTCTCCTTCAAATCCACACATTACTACAACAATTTTCCCTTTTACATCCAAGCTTTTTAGGTCCTCCTCCGTTCCTCGATTTGCAAAAATCATCTCAGATTCCATATCCATATTTTCGCCTCGAATCATCAAAAACCCATCAGGTAATGGTAAATCAAAATCACCAAATTTAAAAGCACCACCTGAGGGAGGCATGACATTTACCAATGGAACATCTTGATAATATCCTTTAACACCTTCGCCATAAGCAGGTTTGACACCATATCTCATTAAGCTAGTCGCCAAATATCTTGCAGCAATATTCAAACCCTCGGATGGTGTATCTCGACCTTTCAATTCATCTGAGGCTAAATAAAAAATATGGCTTTTGATATTGTTGACATTTACGGAAGATGCAGCAATTGATTGGTCAGTCATTTCCATCAGAGAAGTCATAGGTTTTTTCGTTCTGCAGGAAAGCAATAAAAATGCAAATCCAAAAAACAGAGCAATCTTATTCATAATTATATTTAGATTTTTTGAAAAAATAAAATAGTTTTTAAAATTTAGTACAAAGATAAAACTTTGGTGACGGTGTTTTTTATTTTTCTAAATTATTTGCTCAAATGGAAATTAGTTCTAAAATACATAATATTTGGTTAAATTATTCTAAAACCGATAAACCACCCTATTCTTTCTGAAAAAAGTGGTCTATTTCTTTAAATTTTAAAACCTAATTTTGGGTAAAACAAATTTTAAAAAATAGTTGTAAAAAATTTAATAATACTTTTAATTTGTTTTGGATTAGTTATTTCTAATTTAGTTGCAAAAAAAATGAAGGAGATTGTGTTTGCATTGAAATTTATGCCACCTTTTGTGGTGATGATGGAAATGTTTACTCCAATAGTTGCTTTGCCAACTGTACCGGTGTAACTTATTTTAATGGGACTTGCCCTATCGAAACGACTGCAAAAATTTTGGACTTTGGTAGTGTTGCTTTAGATGGTTTTGAATGATTCAATTTGATGTTAATGGAATTTTACAAAACCATAAAGCAAATGCTTTGAATCCAATTTTTTGCAACATGATTTAAATGTAAAAATAGGATGCCACGAAACGACTGAAAGATCTATTTTTTCGGCCTGATTGATATCACTCCAATTATTAAGTTAGTTAACATTGAGATGCTATGATTCTTTTAAAAAACCATCAAATTTTAAAGTGCTTTCCGTAACTATTTATCTTTGAGATTGTTTAATTATGGTAGCTTAATAACTAAAGTAAAAATCAAAATATTATGATTTCAAAAAAAATGACAGATGCACTAAATGAACAAATAGCCTTGGAAGGATATGCTTCATTTTTATATTTATCCATGGCTACTTGGTGTGGTAACGAAGGGTTAGATGGATGTGAAAAGTTTATGCAGCGTCAATCTGAAGAAGAAAGAATGCACATGTTGAAAATATTTGAATATATGAGTGAAGTCGATGCAATAGCTTTGACACCTGCTATTGCTCAAGTTCCTCATCAGTTTGAGACACCTCAAGAAATGTTTAATATGGTATACAAACATGAACAAAAGGTAACTAAATCAATTCATGATTTATTAAAAATTGCTAAAGCTGAAAATGACTACACTACCGAAAACTTTCTTCAATGGTACATCGCAGAACAAAGGGAAGAGGAAAATCTGATGCGATCTATTCTAGATAAAATTAAATTAATTGGAAAAAGCCCTATGGCTCTTTATTATATTGACAAAGAAATTGATGCTGTAAATACAGCTGAAGAAAAAGCCACTGAAGCTTAGTTTTTTAATACCAAACTATACTTAAAAGAGGATAATCTGTTATCAAGATTATCCTCTTTTTTATACACCTGAAATGGATAAAGTTATTCCCAAATCATATTTTTTCCTCTTTTAATATATTTTTTAACATTTAACCAAAAGGCAACAAATAGGTAAATAATAATTGGTGACCCCATTGAAATAAAGGAAGTATAAATAAAATAAAGACGCACCCTGCTAGATGCTATTCCCATTTTTCTACCGAGGTAACTGCAAACCCCAAAGGCAGATTTCTCCATCATATCTTTTATTTTATCCATAACATTTTATTTTTATGCAGAATTGACTATTTATTTTTAAAGTAATCATACCAAAAATACAAAAAAACATTAAAAGTACAGTAGGTTTTATTCACGATTATTGTTCAAATGCGTATTGAATAATATTAGCTCCCATCCTTAAAGCTAATCTTCTAGTTTCTGTTGGATCTTTGTGTACATCTTGATCTTCCCAACCATCTCCTAAATCACTTTCAAAAGAATAAAAACAAACTAGTCGCCCCTGATTTATCATTCCAAATCCTTGGGCAGGCTTATCATCATGTTTATGAATTTTGGGCAAACCCTTTTTGAATTCAAATTTCTGATGATAAATCGGATGCTCGAAGGGTAACTCCACAAACTCTAACTCCGGAAAAACTTTTTTCATTGCAGTTCTTACAAATGGATCCATGCCATAATTATCGTCAATATGTAAAAACCCTCCTGCCAATAAATAGTTTCGCAAATTATCTGCCTCGGCATCAGAAAAGATAACATTTCCATGCCCTGTCATATGCAAAAATGAATAATTGAAGAGCTCTGCACTACCGACTTCAACCGTTCCATAATCTTTTTCGAAATTAGTTTTTAATTCTTTGTTGCAATACTCTGCTAAGTTGGGCAAAGCAGTTGGATTAGAATACCAATCCCCTCCCCCATTATATTTAAGTAATCCCATTTTTAGGCTTGGTTTCTTTACATTTATCGCAAAAGCAAAACAAAAAATAACCGGTAGTAGAAATAATATTTTTTTCATATTTATTTTAAATGATTTTAGGAACATCGGTTCTCAATTTCGTTTTCTTTAAGTCCGTTGAGACTGAAATTTATTTAAACTTATTAGTTTCCAAAATAATCTATCTCATTTTTTCCTGAAAAAGCCTTTTTTATTTATATTTCAATGTATTGAACGCCTTTATTTAGTATTAGGTTTATATTTTTTAATTCTATAGGAATCACTATTTTTTTAGTGAACATTAGCTTAATGTTGTAGATAAGTCGATTATTGGTGAATTTTAAAAATATTGATAAAAGAAAAACTTGGAAATATTTTTATTAAAATTATTATTTCTCCTGTACCTAATAGAAATTTCTATCTTAAAGATTCAAATTGATGAGTCAAAATATTATTGTTGACTGTTGTAAAAATATAAGCGTACATCCAAAAAAAATAATCCAAACGAAACTGCCAAGATGATATGAACAAAAAAGGGAATTTCTTTTTTAGATGATACTAATTAAAGTAGATCAATTACAAGGTTTAGTAGTGCTGTTACATCGTAAACAACCTAGCTATTTTTTGTGATTCATATTATTCATAGCTATTCATCGATGGCTAGGCTTATAATATGACATGCTGCAATACCAGCTGTCTCCGTCCTTAGTCGACTTGTTCCCAAACTAATTCCTTGGAAGCTATTTTCCAACGCTAACTTTACTTCTTTTGGGGAAAAGTCACCTTCCGGACCTATCAATATTGTAACGTTTTTCGCCCCTGAATATTCTTTTTTTAAATGGCTCAAGGCATTATCGTTACAATATGCGATATATTTTATGTCATCATTTCGTTTTTTGATGAAATCTTGATAGTTGGTTAACTCGTTCAACTTTGGTAAAAATGCTTTAAGTGATTGCTTCATTGCAGACATTGTAATCTTTTCCAACCGATCAGTTCTAATTCTTTTTCTTTCAGATCTATCACACAAAATCGGAGTGATTTCTTCAATCCCAATTTCAGTCGCTTTTTCTAAAAACCATTCAAGTCTAGCGATATTTTTGGTTGGAGCGATGCCAATATGCAATTTCACTTTTCGTTCATTATACAAAGGGATGTGTTCAAGGATACTTAGCAAACATTGCTTTTTATGCAACTCAATAATCTCTCCTTTGTACATCCCTCCTTCTCCATCAACGAATTGAAGTACATCTCCTACGTTCTTCCGTAAAACTTGAATATGACGTGCCTCCTCTGTTTCGAAAGTGGCAATATTCCCTTTGATATTTTTTGTAAAAAAAAGCTGCATATTTTTCTTTAATCACCACTCAAGATTGGTGAGGTTGTTTAAAAATCAACTCCTGTAATTAAACTTTGAAACTCTTGATCTAAATAGTACTTTTGCACTCGATTTAAAACATATTTATAATAGAATCTGTTTAAAATATAAATCTAGGTAGTCTATTAAGATAAATAGAATACTTTCAACAGAAATTTTCAACAAATATAAAAAAATATAGATGGGTACATTGGTAATGGTAGGACAACTGATTTTAAGTTTGTCCATTTTAATTGTGCTTCACGAAGGCGGTCATTTTTTACCGGCAAAATTATTTGGAACAAGAGTAGAGAAGTTTTATCTTTTTTTTGATCCTTATTTTTCCCTATTTAAATTTACAAAGGGTGGAACTGAATATGGAATTGGTTGGCTGCCTCTTGGTGGTTATGTGAAAATATCTGGTATGATTGACGAAAGCTTTGATACGGAGCAATTAGAACAAGAACCTCAACCATGGGAATTTCGAAGTAAAACTGCTATGCAAAGATTAATCATTATGCTAGGTGGGGTCACCGTTAATTTCGTTCTAGGTTTACTCATTTTCATCGGGATTCTTTACACTTGGGGAGAAGAATATATTCCTAGAGAAAATGTAGTATATGGAATTCATGCGGATACCATCGGACTTTCTCTGGGATTAAAAGATGGTGATAAGATCATGAAAATTGGAGGCATTCCATTTGAAAAAGTAAATCCAGGACTATTCAGAAAAGAAATAATTATCAATCAATCAAAAACTTTAGAAGTAGAAAGAAATGGTTCGACAGAAATAATTCAACTGCCAGAAGATGTTTCAAGTACTCTTGGAAATAAGGCTAATCGAAAGTATGCCGTATTTGATGTAATAACACCTTTTATAGTTGTAAAAGCAACCAAGGGGAATCCTGCCGAAAAAGCTGGAATTCTCCCCGATGATCAAGTGGTAGGGATCAATGGCTTAAAAACTCCATATTCTTATCAATTAATCAATGAGCTTGAGAAATTAAAAGGACAAGAAATTACCCTATCTATTCTTCGAAAAAATGAGACTAAAGAAATCAGTCTGAAAACAAGTGAGAACGGAAAAATTGGCGTTGCATTTAAAAATCCCTTCGATGCACTTGGTACAAAGAAAATAGAATATGGTTTTGCAGAATCTATTCCACTAGGAATCAAAAATGGTTGGGGCGCATTGACCGACCAGGCAAAAGCGATTGGTCAAATGATCTCAGGAAAATTAGCTGCTAAAGATAACCTAGGAAGTGTATTTTCTATTGCACAAGCATATGGGCCAATTTGGAATTGGAAAAAATTCTGGACTTTGACCGGAACTCTTTCGTTGATTCTTGCTTTTATGAATTTATTACCTATTCCTGCTTTAGATGGTGGTCACGTCATGTTTTTATTATACGAAGTAATTAGCGGCCGAAAGCCAAATGATAAATTTATGGAATACGCTACTATTGGAGGGTTTGTCTTCTTAGTTATCCTAATGATTTCAATTTTAGGATTAGATATATGGAATGTTTTTATTCGCTAAACTTTCTATGAATTATGAACTACTTTGAATTTTTCAAAATACCAGTAAGCTTTAATTTGAATGAAGCGGAATTAAAAAAAGCGTTTTACAGCAATAGTAAAAAGTTTCATCCGGATTTTTTTACTTTAGAATCTAAGGAGAAACAAATGGAGGTTTTAGAACTATCGACCCTCAATAATAATGCATTTAAAACACTTTCCAATTTTGATAAACGGATGAAATATATCCTTGAATTAAAAGAGGTTTTAGGTGAAGAAGGAAAAAATAAAATTCCTCAAGAGTTCCTAATGGAGATGATGGAAATCAACGAAAATTTAATGGAATTGGAGTTTGATTTCGACAAAAATAATTTTGATAAAATCCAAAATAGTTTAAAAAAATTGGAATCTATTCTTCTTGAAGAAGTAAATCCATATATCGAAAATTATAATGATGCTGCTCCAAAAGAAGTTGAATTAGACGCAATCAAAAATTATTTTTTGAAAAAGCGTTATTTATTGCGAATTAAAGAAAATTTAAATAAATTTGCGACGCTTTAGAAAATAGTAAGCCTTTTAGTCTACGTTAAAGCGAAATGTACTCTTGCCCTTGTGGCGGAACTGGTAGACGCGCTGGATTCAAAATCCAGTTCCTTCGGGAGTGGGGGTTCGATTCCCCCCGGGGGTACAAAAACTTAAAAGCCTGTAAATCAATGATTTACGGGCTTTTTTAATTTACACCTATTCTCGCTTTCTTTTCATGGGTACAACATAGGTACAACATTTTCCTACCTTAATTCTTTTCCTATTTTTTGTCTTCCATCTTACGTCCCAATATATATTCTATTTGATGCCTTTTGGATAGAATAATTTAAGATTGAAATATAAATTTTTGAGTTTTAATGGAGATAGAAATTATCTAAGCTATCTTTAAGGGGGGCATAATAGTAGGTATGGCTTTAAAAAATTTGTAGAAATAAATAAAATAGGAAAAAATCAAAGCAACCATTTCCCTATTTGAAAAGCTGCAGCTGCTACTGATCCACAAAGAAACATACCCCAAATTATATCAACAAGAACTACTTTTATTGACCAGTTTTTTAATGTAGCGAGATTAGTTAAATCATAGGTAGCGTAGGTAAAAAAACCAAAAGTACTCCCTAACAAAAAAGCTCTTTGCCAATCGCCATCTTCTAATGTTGGTACAACTGAGTAAAAGAGAATTCCTATTATATAAATGAAATAAAAAGCCAATGCAGCTTTCCAGTTTACTTTATCAGAAAGTAAATGACCTATGTTGTTCCCGTAAAACTTTTTGGCTAATGAACCAAGCCAGATTAGGTCGATCAAGAAAAATACTGGTACAGTCAAGGCGTATAATTTTAAGTAAAAAGCAGTATTCATTCTTAAATTTTTATTTTTAATTAGAAGCCTTTGAAGTAGGCTCTATAAATATTTTTTCTAGGATAAAATGCAATATAAAGAGCTGGATATAACAGTAATGTGAACAAAAAACCAAATCCCTTGAAGGTCATATCATCTATTATGTAACTTTCATTTTCCGAGATTTTTTGGACGATATGTTTGTGCTTCCATGAAGTTAACGGAAAAGGAACTTTTATTCCCTCGTCAATAAAATACGACTGATTTTCATCCTCACCATTTTCAGTTATTTCACTAATCCACTCCGTTTTGAATGGACTCAAAAACCTAAGGTGTACTCTATCTCCTTTTTTTGAACCTGTAAATTCAACAATTTCCATTTTCCCGTATGAAGGCTTCAAAGCTTCAAAAAGTTTCCGATCGAACAACCTTATTATCTTTCTATAATTTCCATCAACTTTAGTTTTTAGTTGAATATTCATTTTGTGAAATTTTGTAATAAATTTTTTTAACAGTTGTTATCAGCCATTCCTTGAAAGTCTCTTCGTTTAGAAAGGCCTTGTTCATCATTGCTTGATGAGTTGTCTCCCGATAAAGAAAACGTGCAATAACAAAATCATTCGATAATTCTGTTGCAATTTCTTGTATAAGGCTTCGATTCTGACTTAGATTTTGAAAAAAAATTTCGTTATTCATAATATTAAACCAACGTCACCTAAGTATTTTTGTTTAAAAATTGCAAAAGTCAATGAAAATTTAAAGAATAATATTTTAAACCATTTACGTTATAAGTAACTGATTTGCAACACTTTATACCTCACAATAATCTATTTAAAATAGATGACAAAAAAAATATTTTTATTTTGTTTAACCTTTTCTTTGTTATTCTTAAACAAAAAACATACCTTTATAATAAGATATTAAATAATTAATACCATAAAAAAAAGAAGATGACAACTATAGAATTTCAATCAAATTATGACCAACTTTCCCACATGCTAAATGCATTTGCTTACAAATTAACTCAGGATAAGGAAAGAGCAAAAGACTTATATCAAGAGACTACCTTCCGTGCCCTAACCTACAAGAACAAGTTTCAAACGGGAACTAACTTTAAAGCATGGGTTTTTACAATCATGAAAAACCTTTTTATTAATGATTACAGGAAAAAAGTTAGAACAAATGTTATAATGGATTCAACTGATAACAATTACTATATTAATTCTGGTAAACATGTAATAGCAAACGAGGGTGATAGTAATATAATGATGGATGAATTAACAGAGATAATTGGAAATTTAGACGAAGGTCTACGTGTACCGTTTCTAATGCATTATGAGGGATATAAATACCAAGAAATTGCAGAAAAATTCAACCTTCCTATAGGAACTGTTAAAAGCAAAATATTTTTTGCTAGGAAAGAGTTAAAACATCAAATTGAAAAAAAGTATGCTCAGAAATTTGCCTTCAATTAGGTAAATAAAATCGTCTTCTCTTTAAATGCACTATAGTGAAAATTTTACTATAGTGCATTTTTGTTGAACCAATACAGTGTATAAATTGAAATTACTACTATAAAAGATAATTTACCATCCAAAATAAAAATATGCACTTTAAAAAATAGTCTTCTCATTCAATTTATACCAACTATTTAAATTGTTTCAATTTCAGCCCATGTCAGTTCCCCCTCCTATCCTCACGAAACCTAGTTTTACCTTGAAACGATAATTGAAATAAAATTTTTCTACCAGTTTTTGAAATATAAAATCTGGAAACTTTACAAAAGTTAATCTGTCTGACTTTGCGATCTAAAAGGTAAAAATATTGTATGAGAACTTCTGAACGCACAAGAGTGATCAAAGAAAGAACTTTTTATAATGAAGCTAAATGGAACATACAAGATTCTTACACGCCAACGCAAAGGACTATGCCACTTGATGAGGCGAGACTAAACAAGCCATTATAAGCAAATATTGGACTTGGTCAACAGATATTGATAATATTAGTGGTAAGTATAAAGGTGGTGGAATTAACAACAAAAAACACTATCAATTTGAGGCAATACTATCCGAAAACAGTTTATTCTATTGATCAAATATGGTGAAATTTATAAGCACCAAAAAGAAAATAAAAGTTTAAATCGTAAAATAATCCAACTCATGTAGTTACTCCAATGAAAATGAAAAAATGAAATATTTTTTTGTTACGATTAAGTTGGTACAACTATTCCAAAAGATTTTTTAAATCAAAGATTTGATAAAACCTATTTTTACAAAATCGATTAAAAGAAAATTCAAAGACAGGTTGAATTCAGAACTTAATCCGAATCCTTGTCTTTTGCAAAACCTCCATAATCTCATGTGGTTCTAAATAAGTGAATTTTTTAAAATTTTTATATCTTAAGGATGCTTCTGATTCTTCTAGAATGTAGTAATAAGCATCATACAATTTTTCCCCAAGTCCTCGCTCAACTGCAACTAGATCAATTCCTCGTTCGTAATTTCGAATACTATGGGCATTTATATAAAAACAACCAGTGACCAACAATTGGCCAAAACTTTTAGTTTCATAATCTAAAATATGAGCCAATTCATGCCCTAAAATTCCTATCTGCCCTTCCTCTGGCAAATCCGAGAATGGCACCTCACAATGAGTTGCATTATTAAAAATAACCTCATATTTTCTTTCATAATCGGTATTGAAAAAACTAGTTATTACAGGACGAGCTGCTAAGGTTGTTCCAATTTCTGCTTCTCGAAATTCAATATTTACATTTTTTAATTCAGGATAAAACATTAGTGCTTTTAAACATTGAATCTTATATTTCCCAACAAATATTTTATTGATTTCCAGTTTAGAAACTGCAGAAATGTCGTTATTACAAGAATCAATTAAGACCAACGACAACATAGACCTAGGAATAAAAAATGCAATTATTATTAGTAAGAGGAGATATCTTTTCCTAATCATGGAACTTCTTTTTTAATGAAACATTTATATTTTTAAATTCCAATAAGTCATTGAAAATTATTTTTAACCATTTTAAAGAATTAGGTTATGTAATTTTAGTAGGGAAGAACTTTAAAACTGAATTGACATAACTCCTGTCATGCAAAAACTGTTCACCAAAAAATGGGATTTTTTTCAAAAGAAATAATTTCCATTTTGATCTTTCAAAAAGAGAATTCACTTTTTCAAGAATCCTTTCTACCTATAAAAAAAAACATGGATAATTGTTTATCTATCTTTAATAATATTTCCCCTCGATAACTTCAAAAAATTAAAAATAAATTATTAGGCTTAACTTCATAGTCCACCTCCTTGTAAATAAAATCGATTTTCTGAATCATTTGACACTTAATTGCCTCTTCCTTTTAATTTAACCTTGATTTTCTTACTTCACAAAAAAAGTTGATTATTAGAGCCAAAGTCAATAATAAGGGATTGCAAAAAACCTTGTATTTTGATGTTTTTTTTTAAAATAACATCAAAAAAAATCACCAAACTAATTATACAAGAAAAACTGCGCAGAATATCTGCGCAGTTTATTTAAACTTGTTTTTGGATGGTTGTTTATTAAAGTTTTTGTAAAAAAATATTGAATTAGAGTCCCTCTATTTCGTCTAGTTTTTTCTGCACAATTTGGATCTGTTCATAAACTAACTTATTCAAATCAGAAGACCTCGGAACATACAGCTGAGATAATTTTAAATTCTCCATCGCTAAATCATATCGCCTAGCAACTATATACTCCAGAGCGATTGCATACCAAGTCAATCCAAGGTTAGGCATTATTTCCTCCATCTTTTCCTCATTGCCTTTCACTTGTCTTTCCACTTCTTTAAGGTCACCTTTGATTTCTTTTCCATTCCGAAATTTATAGGTAGCCTTCCCAGTCATCTCACCTTCATCCCATATACTGATAAATTGATCTCCATTATTATAGTGAAAAGTCCCTGTTTTGTTGATTTTTCCGTATTTCCATTTTCCAATAAAGTAATCTCCAGTTTTCCAAACTATTCTTCCGGAACCATGCCGCTCCCCTTTTTTACTTTTTCCCTTATATTTACTTCCATCTATCCGAGTATAGGTCCCCTTACCATCAGCAAACCCATTCTTCCATTCACCGTCATAGGTTTCTCCATCAATTAAAATAATCATTCCTTTTCCTTGCATCAACCCCTCCACAAATTCTCCTCGATATTGGCCTCCATTTTCCCATTTGTAGATACCTTCTCCATGCATCATTCCATAAATCCATTCGCCTTCATATTCGTCATTATTACTAAAGATATGTTTTCCTTTCCCATGTCTTAATCCTTTTACAAATTGTCCCTCATATATTTCACCGTCACTCCACTTATAGATTCCTAATCCGTGTGGATCTCCGTAACGAAATTCTCCTTTATAAGAACTACCATCTTTGAAATCAATTTCCCCTTTACAATATTTAGTTCTTTTACCACAAGGGCTATTTGAAAATGATATTTCTGCAAAAAATCTTGAACTTGGATTAAATGTGTTGGCAGAGGCTTGAGTCGAATAATTTGACAAAAACAAAGAAACGGTTAGTAGAAATAAATTATTGAAATTTCTCATTTATTATGGTTAAATAAAATAATATGTATTAGAAAAATTAGTAGTGGGGAGATAGTTTTTGGAAAAAGAGAAGGGATTAAATTTCCATGTCAACAAGTCGGTGTTTTTTTCGGGGTTGAAAACAATTCTCGTTAAATCAAAAAGAACAAGTTTTATACCAAAGCCTCTAGTATAGATATTTATTTTCAAAAGAAACTAAAAAGTATTTTTTAGTTTCAAAAAAATTAATCAAGTGACGTGAGTATTTTCTCACGAAAATAACAAATATTTTGTTTGTCAAAAATCTATATTTTAAAATCATATTTACTACCTATAATTTTTACAGCAATAATTATTAAATTTGAGATAGTCATCAATTTTTACAACGATTAAAAACTCAATTTAAATAATTGAAATTGAACTAATTATGGGTACGAAGATTCCGCTCATTCCTCGTCGAACTACTTTAGCTAATGCCTTTAGATTCGTAAAGAATCCACTTCCTGTTTTAAATGAATTTGTGGAAGAAAAAGGAGATATTTTTGCCATGTACATGGGTGGGTTTTCAAAAGCTATATTCACAACTGATCCGGAGATAGTACAATATGTTATGCAGAAAAACAATCGCAATTATCGTAAATCTGAAATTCAGACAAAGATGATTGCACAATTTGCAGGACAAGGTTTACTGACTAGTGATGGAAATTATTGGTTACGACAAAGACGTTTAATTCAGCCCGGATTTCACAAAGCCAAGCTAGCCGCCCTTTCAGATATCATGTTAAAAGTGGTACAAGAATCGTGTATTGATTTGGATAAGTTAGCTAATTCAAATCATGCTTTTGACCTTTCTGTTGAAATGACTAAAATAGCTTTCCAAGTAGTTGCCAGATCACTTTTCACCACAAGTGTGAGTAATCAAGAATTGATTACACTATCTGATAATATTCAAGAAATTCAAGAATATATTGTTCAAAGGCTTCGACAACCCTATCTAGCTCCTTGGTTTTATTTGACCGGAAAATCTAAACGTCAATTCAAAATTTCAAAAGAATCAAGAGCAATTATTTTGAGAATCATTCAAGAACGAAGGGCAAGTGGAAAGTCCTATAATGATCTTTTGGATATGCTCTTGGGTACTCGATATGAAGATACCAACGAGGGAATGACTGATCAGCAGCTACTCGATGAGTCATTAATTCTTTTTGTTGCAGGCCATGAAACTTCAGCTAATGCACTTGCATGGGCATTTTATTTACTCTGTAAAAATCCAGATTCTATTGAAAAAATTCGGAATGAATATAAAGAAGTTGTTGGTAACCGTAAAGTTGAATTTTCTGATTTTCCAAAATTAAAATACACTACTCAGGTTATTCAGGAGACGATGAGAATCTATCCTCCAGCATGGATTACTGATCGATTAGCCAATGAACCTGATGATATCAAAGGTTATCATATTCCTAAAGATGGGATGCTTGCTATTTATATTTACGGATTGCATCACTCCAAGAGTTATTGGAAAAATCCGGAAGATTTTATACCAGAGAGATTTGAAAAAGAAAATATGAAAGGAAAACCTTCCTTTGCTTACATGCCTTTTGGAGGTGGTCCAAGGCTTTGCATTGGAAATAACTTTGCAATGATGGAGATGCAACTAGTTATTTTAGAGTTACTAAAAAGATATGATTTTAAACTTGTGGCTAATCAGAAAATTGAAGCAATGCCTTACGTTACTCTTCAACCAAAAAATGGTATTCAAGTGGATATAACAAAAAGATAAGTTATCCTTCGCGAACGGTAAAAGTTAACGGTTCACAAAAAATAACTATTTCGCTGGAATCCATGGAAGTTCTTTCGCATCAAGTTTCATTCCTACCCACCTAGAAAGCACAAACAAATAATCCGATAAACGATTTAAATATTGAATCAAAATATCAGGTACTTCTTCATTCAAGGCCAACCCTACTACCCCTCTTTCTGCTCTTCGACAAACACATCTTGCAATATGAATCTGAGAAACTATCGGATGTCCACCTGGTAAAATAAAAGTTTTTAAAGGAGGTAAATCTGATTCCATTCGGTCAATTTCTTCTTCTAAAAGAGAAATAGCCGATTCTTTAACTGTTGGGATATTCATAGCCTTGGATGGATCAGTTGCTAAATTTGAACCGATTTCAAATAATCGATTTTGTACATTCTCCAATACACCTTCAGTCTTTGGAAATTCTGTCAAATCTCGTACAAGTCCAATCCATGAATTCAATTCATCAACTGTTCCGTAACTTTCAATTCGTTGATGACTCTTTGGTAATCGTTTTCCACCAAACAAACCTGTTTCACCTGAGTCACCTGTTTTTGTATAAATTTTAAATGCCATTATATTTAATTAATATTTTTAGTATAATTTTTTAGTCAATAAATTTTGTACTTGTGGTCAACCAATTACGATATAGTTTTCAATAATATGATTCACAATGGCAACAGGCAGTATTTTTATTTTTTAAAATAAATTCCACCTGCTTGTAATAAACCTTCTTTCTCCATCAATTATTATTGGCTGATTTTCAATAAAACCTACTTGATAAATTGACAAAAGCTATTATTCTGATTTTTCAATTTCTAAAATAGATAAAGAAAATGAAGGGTAATCTTTCATTTGATTCCATATCAAATTCGTATCTGCTCCCTCAATATTAATCCAAGGTTTTGCCTTTGAATCAAAAACTTCTAGTATTTTTTTAAATCACTTAGCTGAATTAATACATTTTCCAGGTTCCCATAGAACTGTCACATCTCCGTTAGAATATTTTTTTTTCAATTTGATTGATGGCTAATTCCAGTTTTTTGTTTGAAAAATATTTATTCATCAAAGTAAACAATTAAATCTAAGTATTAAAAAAGCGAATTTGATTTTTGTTCAAACTCGCTCTCAATTTATTTTACAATCGTAATTTTTAGACTTGATTTATCTTTCTGCCGTTCGAACTATTTTCTCGTTTAGCTCATCTAATTCAACCAATCCATCTCTCAAGCGAATAATTCGATGTGCATGTTCTGCTATATCAGGTTCATGCGTAACTAAAATAATGGTATTTCCTTGTTCATGTAATCTTTCAAAAATCTCCATAATTTCAACAGAAGTCTTGGTATCCAAATTTCCTGTGGGTTCATCAGCAAGGATAATAGCAGGATCATTTACCAATGCTCTAGCGATAGCAACCCTTTGCCGTTGACCACCTGATAATTCGTTAGGTCGATGATCCATTCGATCTCCTAAACCAACTGCATTCAATGCCATTCTTGCTTTCTCTTTTCTTGCTTTTTTACCTAACCCTGCGTAGACTAAAGGTAATGCTACATTATCTAAAGAAGATAATCTGGGCAAAAGATTAAAAGTTTGGAAAACGAATCCAATTTCTTTATTTCGAACCTCAGCCAGTTCGCCATCAGTCATTTCACTCACATCAATATCATTCAAAAAATAATTCCCACTACTTGGGGTGTCTAAACAACCTAACAAATTCATTAATGTTGATTTTCCTGACCCCGAAGGTCCCATCAATGCAACGTATTCATTTTTCCTAATATCTACAGAAACGCTCTTCAAGGCATGGATTTCTTCCACCCCCATAATGTACGTTTTCCTCAATTCTTTAACTGAAATAATTGGATTCATTTTATCTTTTTATTGATTGAATTTTAGTTTATTTACTTAATAACTTTCGGCACCTTAAAAAATTGTTCATTTTTATCTGGCGCATTTCGAAGTGCATCTTTGCGATCCACTTGATTAGCTATCTTATCTTCTCTCCACACATTTTGTTGTTCATTGATATAAACAAGTGGTTCAACATCATCGGTATTTAGCTCATTCATTTTTTCAACCATTTGAAGGATATTATTGAGGTCTTTCTGAATTTCCTCTTTTTCGGAATTTGACAATTCCAAGCGTGCTAGATGTTCTAGTTTCGAAATTAATGATTGATTGATTTTCATTTTAAAATATTAGATGATTGATAGGTTTTTATCTGTCAATCGCATTATACAGATCATTTATTAAAAGAAAATCGCAAATTAAGCTTTTTTAAAATACAAAATTAAAAAAGCTCACCTTGAATTTTTAAGCTTAACAAATTATTGACAACTTCTAAATGATCAAACATATTTAAACTACTCTCCGATTCCTCTCAAAATCATTTTTTTAATTATCATTTTTTAATTCAATCGATATTAGATATTGGATATTGGATATTGTCAAAGAAAAATTTAGTGGAAAACTTTAAACCTTCACATACCAAAATTAAATATAGGAATTGTATTTTCGCAATATATTAGCCAAACTAGAAGTTTATCAACTCTAGGCAAAAACATAATACACAAATCTTTAAAAGATAACAATGAAGCCAGAGGAAACAAAAAAAGAAGTCAAATATGTAGCTGTTGCTGGAAATATTGGCGCTGGGAAAACCACATTATGTACTCAATTAGGCAAAAACTTTGGATGGGAAGTTCAATATGAATCTACTGATGATAACCCTTACCTCAATGATTTTTATGGTGATATGAAGAGGTGGTCTTTCAATTTACAGGTTTACTTTCTCAATAGTCGATATAGACAAATATTGAATATTCTGAATGGAGATAAAACAGTCATTCAAGATCGAACAATTTTTGAAGATGCTTCTATCTTTGCCCCCAATTTGCACGATATGGGATTGATGACAACACGTGATTTTGATAATTATTCTGACCTATTTGAGACGATGACTTCACAAGTTCAAGCTCCTGATTTATTGATTTATTTGAAAGCAAATATTTCGACTTTAGTTTCTCATATTCAATCAAGAGGCAGAGATTATGAAGGTAATATGAGCTTAGATTATTTAAAAAGATTAAATCAACGTTACGAAGATTGGATTTCAGGATACACTGCAGGTAAATTATTAGTGATTGATGTGAATACGATGGATTTTAAAAATAACCCTGAAGATTTAGGAAAGGTAATAAATATGGTTTCCGCAGAATTACATGGCCTATTTTAAATGAAAAATAAACCAAAAGACTGAAAGTGAATAATTGCCTCTGGTAATTATTCACTTTTTGTTTTTAGCCAAAGGGCCTTTTTTCTTAGCGTTTAGGTTTTTAGGTTGGAAATATTCTTTCACGGTGGTTGTAATAATATCAGCTATATCTGCTCCAAAAGTTATCCCACCAAAAAGTAATACATGAAAAACGATAGTGAATATTATTGCTTTTCTTCTTGTAACCTTTTCTGCCCGCTGAAATCGAAAATTATTCATAAATGCAAATGGTTTGATTATTATTTTAAAAGAGAGATAATTAAAAAAACGAAGAACATGTCGAACTTAGTAGGTTTTAACTTGTTAATATTTTCATAAAATCAAAATCTGTTACTTGGATTTATCATTTACAATTGACCATTATTCCATTTTAAATTACTTATTTTCAGCAACTTAAATATATATTTTATCAACTTCAAATTTTTTTATGTTAAAAGAAATCTTAAAGAAACTATCTCCTACCACTACAAAACTTGTAGCTGTTTCCAAAACTAAACCTGCAAAGGCAATTGAAGAATTGTACGATCAAGGGCAAAGAGTTTTTGGTGAGAATAAAGTTCAAGAGTTAACATGGAAATATGAGGCTTTACCGAAAGATATTGAATGGCATGCTATCGGACATTTACAATCAAATAAGGTAAAATATATCGCTCCTTTCATTACTTTGATTCACTCCGTAGAAAGCCTTAAATTGATGAAAGAAATAAATAAGCAAGCAAAAAAACATGATCGTATAATTGAGTTTTTATTGCAGTTTCATATTGCAGAAGAAGACACTAAATTTGGGCTTGATTTATCAGAAGCTCAGCAAATTTTGAATAGTGACTTTTATAAAAATGCGAAAAACATTAAGGTAGCAGGTGTGATGGGGATGGCTACTTTTACAGAAAATAAAAACCAAGTTCGAAATGAATTTCAAACATTAAAAAATATTTTTGAAGCTTTAAAGAAAGGTTTTTTTGAAAGTGATGACAACTTTAAAGAAATTTCAATGGGAATGTCTGGAGACTTTCAACTTGCTATAGAGGAAGGAAGTACGATGGTGAGAATAGGTAGTTTATTGTTTGGAGCGAGATAATCTGTTTGGTTTTATGCCGATAGAAACAAGGTTTTCCTTATTTCTATCGGCATAAATAATATTCGGTTAATTTTTAATCAATTTTATTAATCCTCTATTCTCCCCTATTACAATTTCACAAAAATATATTCCTGCAGGAAATCGACTTAAATCAACTCCAGACTTCCAGTAAGGTAGTGATTTTTCCAATACAACTTTTCCAACTGAATTAATCACTCGTAGTTCCGTCTCACCTTCCTTAAACCCATCTACTTCAAAGTAAACAAAATCATTTGCGGGGTTTGGTAATATTTTGATACTCAACGAGTTATCATTGTATAAATTATTGGTAGGAACTGATGAATCGGATGTGAAAAACCCAAGACCTCCTCTACTATTCCCAATAATATAATCCATTTTTCCATTGTCATTAATATCAGCAATATCGATGTGAGTAACTTGTCCTTCTCGAATTCCGCCGAAAGTAGAATCGACCATAGTGAATTCTCCATCCAAATTCCCATCGATATTTTCATACACTTCAATACGACCCCGCTGAGTTCCAACATACATGAAATATTCTCCATCTATATCAATCATGGTTGGCGAAGCGGAACCGTCATAACCTGGAATAACCCGAGTATCAATTCCCCCAAACGTAGCAATATTCGGAGCCATAAATTGATCTGGCTCAAACTGTGGATCACTTGAACTTCCCGTGTTAGGGTAATAAATTACTTTACCCAACCTCCAACCAATTAGTAAATCATTTAAACCATCTCTGTTAACATCAATAATTTGCGGATTAATTCCTTGACCAGCATCTATCCCTTGAAAATTCAAATCAGCTATTCCACTAAAAATAAATGGATTCCCTGCACCTGCTGAATTTTCAAAATACAATAACTTTCCAGTCTCCTCTCCTATCAGTAAATCCAAATCTCCATCATGATCTAAATCTCCAAATGTTGGCGAAAAATTAAAATAACTACTAGATGTATTATATTGATTTAATCCTAAGTAATTATCATCTGCTAACCTATATTTAGGTGTAACCTCCGTTCCAATATTTTCATAAAAAAAAAGACGTGAATCCTTTTGTCCTTGGGGTAAAAAATAGGTTTTGTTTCCAACAACCATATCTATCAATCCATCCCCATTCACATCAGCAAAAGCAGGATTCGCCCCTGAACCATTATCTATCATCGTTTCAACTAAAAAGTCGTTTTGTTGAAATTCAAATTCTGGAAATTTATTATCAGTTACATTTTTATAGAACCAAATATTTTGATCATCCTCTGATGACTTAAAATTATTTGGTGCTGCGATTAAATCTTTGTTCCCATCATTATCCATGTCCAAATAAAAACTGGCTAAAAAAATCGGCATATCTACTGGTTGATCGTAACTTGGATAAGTTGGATCGAAGTCAACCAAAAATGAATTTATAGAATCTCCTCCATTCTCCAAATAAACCAAAGAAACACCACTCAAATCTCCCAAAATAATTTCTTTGTCTCCATCATTATTATCATCAAAACTCAAAATCGTCGAACCTGAATGACGAGTTTCTACCGTTGGGTTCCATAGTGATGGACATATATCGGTATCTGTTCCTAATTGAATTTCAGAGCTTAATCCAGCTTCTTTAAAATTACCCCAACAGTCGTCATATAATTCAAATTTCAAGCTATCAAGCCCATATCCCATTTCTACAGATAAGTTTTTAAACATTTCCACAGTCGCACCACCAATATCAAAAGTCAAAATATCTAAATCTCCATCATTATCAATATCATCAATCGCTGGCAAATCTTCATCGGTAATTGCAATCTGAGGATACGTTCCATTCGGAATTAAAAATGAAAGGAGATTGTGTGGACCATCAGCATGGAAGAGTCGGGTAAAAGAAATTTTATCATTTTCATAGCTCCCTTTATGAACTTTTACTCCTTGGATTCCAGGGTTGTCAGAATAAGAAAACATATCCATGATTCCATCTCCATTATAATCTCTGAGCAAAACCCAGCCTTTGGTATCAGGGAAATTTTCAGCAAATTCAGGTGCAAATTCATAAGCTGCCCCATCCGTTGACCCATTATTTAAAAATGTCAAGTGCACTTCACCTGCTTTGTCAAAGAAGTGGGCATCTAACAGCCCATCATTATTCAGGTCGACTGCATTTATTTGTGGGGAGTTCAACCCTCCAGCAAATGGATTTTGTAAATCTAAACCATCCTTCATAAATCCAACATCCAGCCTTCGAATATTCTGAGCGTCAGCTTCATGTCCGATAAATAAAAAAATAATAACTGTAAGGAGAAATCTATTCATAATATTTATGTGAGTAAGATATTTGTAATATTTGCCTGTGGCAATTTTCGGGATTTAATAATTAATTTGTTACTTTAAAATTAATAAAAATATGAAAACGAAAATTAAAACAAAGTTTAATTATCAAAGGTTTGCATAGCACTTGTCAAAACTTATTTTCAATCTTTTTTTCTTAAATAAACTGGTGTTTTAAATTTTCATCAATCTGCCTTTTATGGGAACTCTTTTTGGAATTTTGTTGGCCATTGCCTGGATCATTGGATTTGTTTTTGCAAGAATCTTAACTACATTCATCCATGAAATAGGGCATGCCTTGCCAGCATTAGCCTTCACCAATGAAGATGTCCAGATTCATATCGGATCTTATGGCGATGAAGAAAACAGTTCTCATTTTACTATTGGTAGGTTGAAAACATTTTTCAAATTTGATTTTTTACATTGGAATATCGGACTTTGTAAACACAATACAGTTTCAAATTATTGGGAAAAACTTATCATTATTCTGGGTGGTCCTATTTTCAGTTTGTTCATCGGAGTGGTATTGATATTATTACTTCTTTTTAATGATTGGAGTGATTTAATTCATCTTATTTTCACTTGTTTTATAGTGTCTTCAATTTGGGATTTTATTGTAAATATTTTTCCCTCTAAAAATGGAATAATAATGTTTGATGGGTCTGTGGGGTATAATGATGGAAAACTATTGAGCATGACAATTCAAGAGAGAAATTTGCCTGCTAGTTATTTTGAAGGTATTATTTCTTTTCGCGAAAAAAAATATGACAATGCTATTTCAATATTTAAAAATTTAATTGATCGCGGATATAATAAAAAAAACATTCGTCTTCGTCTAATTGACAGTTACACTGATGCTCAAGAATATGATAATGCCCTCGAACAATTCAATATTCTTTTTGAAAAAAGGCAAATTGAAATAAGTGATTTTGCACATATCGGTTATTTACAAATGAAAAAAGGCGAACTTGCAAGTGCAATAATTTCACTCAACAAATATCTCTATAAGTATTTCCGAGATACAAATGCCTTAAATAATCGTGGTTATACCTTCCTTCAATTGGGAGAATATGAAAAAGCCATTCACGATTTGAATACAGCTATTTTACATGATTCAAATTTTGCTCATGCTTATAATAACCGTGGACTTGCCAAAGTTCGGCTGGGACAAACAGATGAAGGCTTTGTGGATATCAAAAAATCTAAATCTCTAAATGATTCAAATTCCTTTGTTTATCTCCACTTAGGTTACTATTTTCAAAAAATAAATCAAATGGAAAAAGCTCATGATCATTTTCAAAAGGCGAAAGACATGGAAATTGATTTTCATGGAATTGAATATTTGATTGAGACAACTAGAGGAAATAAATTTTAGAACAATAAAATGACTCACGAATTACTTGTTTTATTAAAAAAATAAAAGCATTGCAAATGCTATAAAACTAATTTACCACACTGAGCAAAACATATTTTGACTGCTGCACAAAATTCTAAAATCGTAGTTACAGGTCAAGAACCTGGGATGAAAGTACATCTCAATAAACAACCGTGGGCCGACAAAAAGCAGAGAACGATTAAACAAAACTATTTTAATTACTTAAGGTAAATAAACATATTTCAACAGACTAAATAATCATGAAAAAAATACCACCTAAAGGCCTTTCCGAAACTGAGTTGTTCGCAGAAATGAATGCCTTACGAAAAGACGATTTAAATTGGCGAGATGGTAGAAACTTTGCCTACGTTTATTATCCTGGAGAAGAAATTTTAAACGTAGTAAAAAAAGCTTACCAATTATTTTTTTCAGAAAATGCGCTCAATCCATCTGCGTTTCCAAGTTTGCGGAACATGGAAAATGATGTCGTTTCGATGTCTGCTCATCTTTTTGGAGGTAACAATGAAACAGTTGGAAGTCTGACCACCGGAGGAACAGAATCTATCTTAATGACAGTCAAGACAGCAAGGGAGTGGGGGAAAAAAAATAAAAAATTAACTGCCAATCCTGAAATAATCATACCCGCAACTGCTCATCCTGCCTTCTTCAAAGCTGCTCATTATTTCAATTTAAGTATTGTACTATGCCCAACAGAAAAGGACTTTCGAGTAGATGCACAAAAAATGGAAAACTTAATTTCTAAAAATACAGTTTTACTTGTTGCCTCTGCTCCTTCGTACCCACAAGGTGTAGTTGATCCAATTCAGGCTATCGGTCAAATTGCAGAAAAGCACGATTTACTTTTCCATGTAGATGCCTGCATTGGAGGTTTTATGTTACCATTTCTAAAACAGTTGGATTACAAAATACCAGCATTCGATTTCTCCGTAAAAGGAGTGACATCTATATCTGCTGACATTCATAAATATGGCTATGCAGCCAAAGGAGCATCCGTTATTTTATACAAAAATTCAGCACTACGAAAACATCAATTCTATACTTATACAGCATGGACCGGTGGTATTTATGCCTCACCAACCATGACAGGAACTCGTCCTGGTGGATCAATTGCAGCAGCCTATGCTGCTCTAAAATTTGTCGGATATGATGGTTATTTGAAACTAGCAAAATCTTGTATGAACACAACTCAAAAATTACAAAATGCAATTCGAGAAATTCCTGAAATAGATATTTTAACTACACCTGAAGCAACACTTTTTGCAATTACTTCTAACAGTTTAGACATTTACGAAGTAGGCGATGAAATGGGGATTTTAGGTTGGCAAATTGATCGTCAACAGATGCCACCTAGTTTACATTTTTCCATCAATCCTGCACATGAAAAGGTAATCGATCAAACTATCGAAGATTTAAAAATTGCAGTGCAGAAAGCTAAAAAATTATCATTGAATAAATTGGGGAAAAATGTTCAATTACAAGCAATCAAGACGATGCAACGAATGTTGCCAAAACCTCTTTTTGAGAAAATTAAAAAGTTAGCCAGCAAACACTCTGATGTTGGAGGAAAAAGATCTGCAGCGATGTATGGTATGATAGGCGAACTTCAGGGCAAGGGCGATTTAGATGATATGATCAAAGATTTTCTAGATAAAATGATGAAGTAGATTTAAAGAACTTAGAGAGTCTCCCTGATTTAATCGTCTATTTCCAACTCATCAAAATAAATCAAACTCTGCTTAAATTCTTTTTTAAGTAACAATTGAATATTCGTTAATACAATTTCACCCATATTTCTACATTTCATAAAAACATCATTTTTATGATGAACTGAAAGATCTTTTTTTAGTAACTCCACTTTATTTGGAAACGAAATTTCATCCTCCACCATCACTTCAAAAAGATCATTGAGTCGAGTCCGTTCTGCTTTAGCTCGAACAGCAATTAGACTGCGTTCCTCCATTTGGTATTGTGTCACCACCTCCGGCCCCATGTGTTCTATTCCTAAAAATATTATTGGATTATTTTCTTTAAAATACTGAGGCATGTAAAAACTTTTTCTTCCTTCATAACTTTGCTGGTCAAAATCTATCGCTCTAATTCGATACTGAGATCCTTCAATATCCGGCGTAATATCTACCACAAAATTATAAGAACGCATATCTCCCAAAAGTCGAACAAAACAACGTTCATTAAATTTGATAAACTCTTTGGCGATCCTCGTCTTGTTAAAAAGAGACTCATTCATATTATTTTTCATGAAATCATCACCTGGAATACCAGCCACATGTTCCTCGATCAAAGTTTCTCCATCTACAAAATACTGAATAGCATTTGGTGACAAAAGGTACTCTAATTCTAATCCGTAAATTCGCGAAGCATCTGCTCTTTTCACATAAAAATGGTCATAATTATCATTGAACCGATTGATAATTCTGACTCGAAAAGGTTTACTATTTCCAAAAGTACAATAATCAATTCTTGCTACTGAAAGGTGTTCCATCACATTTGTATCTCCATCCGTTTTCAGTAATGCATAAATTTCTTGCATCGCTTTGTGCAGCTCTCTGGTGTCAGATTCACAAAAATAAACCGTCTCCCAAAAAGTATCATTGTCATCATTATCCATTAATGGAACTGCAGTCGTAAATCGCAATAAATCTTCATATTGCAAAGGCAATTTGATATTGCGATTATAGGCATCCAAGTACAAATTCAATTCTTTCTGAACATGGAACGAGACTTTCTTTTTAGATGGTTTATTACCTTTCATTATGGATTTTTTTGAAAACGAAATTAAGGTTAATTTGGGGTAACTTTTCAACAAATAATATATAAAATGAATAGATCCAAAACGCTTACTTTATTAATCATTTCTTTCCTCTTTTTTTTATCAACTATACAGGCTCAATCTCTTCTTTGGGAAATTCCTGGAAATGGATTAGAAGAATCTTCTTATTTATTTGGAACAGTCCATCTAAGTGATAAACGAGTTTTTAATTTTAATGATTCTGTTTTTGCCAAAATTAATGAGTGCGATGCCTTTACCATGGAAATAGAAGCTACACCTGAAAATACTACAACTTTAGGAAACAGCATCTATTTAGATGATGGACAAACTATAGATAAAGTGCTCTCCGAAAAAGAGTATGCTTATCTAAAAAAATTCTTCAAAGAAACATTTGATTTAAATTTGGATGGTCTGAAAATTTTCACTCCAATGTCTATTGTCTCCATGGCAACTATGAAACTTTTCAAAAGTGATATAGATACTTATGTGGACAATTTTTTATATCAATATGCCAAAAGCAAAAACAAAAAAACATTTAGTGTAGAACCGGTGTAACTTCAAATTGATCTATTGAAAAATGTTCCTGCAGAGTATCTTCTCGATGTTGCTAATGAATGGGACACCTATCAAGGTATGAGTGACAAAATAGTGAATGCTTATGCCAAAGAGGATATGGATGCTCTGATAGAAATTATGTTTAGTGATAGTGGTTTTAAAAAAATGGAAGATGCATTTATTTGGGATCGAAATAAAACGATGGCTGATTCGATTGATCTTTTTGTTAATCGTCAATCAACTTTCATTGCAATCGGAACTGGACATTTACCTCTTGAAGGTGGTGTGATTGATTTGTTGAGAAAAAAAGGATTTGAGGTAAATCCAATTATTGCACCTAAAACTATAGCCTTATCCGAGATTAGTAAAAATGGAAGCTGGGTAACTCTTGCACCTGACGAATCTGGGTTCTCAATTGATTTGCCAAACCAACCAGAATCTCAAGAAATGGACAAAGTTTCTGAAATAGGTATTCTTAATATAAAATTTTATATATCCGAGATGCCCGCAGAAGATGAAAACCTAGCTTATGGAATTGCTATAACTGATTACCCAATTGAAAAAATCAATTCAGAAACTATGACAAAAGCTGAATTAGATGAGTATTATGATAAATCATTAAGAGGAGCTACAACTGGAGTCAAAGGGAAAATTATTAACCGTGGTGAAATGAAACTCGATAAATTTGTTGCAAAAACAGCAGATGTTAGTGCCTATAATGGATTGGCAACAATTAAATACGTCGCTTTACTTCGCAAGAATCGATTGTTTTTACTTCAAGTAATAACAAAAGGAAACATCGAAAAAAATGCAGGATTAAAAAAATTTTTTAACTCATTTAAGTTAGAACATTATGATTTGGAGAAAACAACTTTAACAAAATTACCGTCTAAAGAATGGGAAACTTTAATTTCTGAGGAAGGGAATTTCTCCATCTCTATGCTTGGAAAAACTACAGGAAGACGAAACACGCCTCGGAAGGTGAAGCACCCAAAAATACAGATCCACTTTATTACATGAGCGAAAATTTTGATGAAGATGGAAATGAATTATTCCTATTTGCCCAATTTGAAAATTTCCCACCTGAAGATCACTCCGACTCTATTTCGACAGAGGTTCTTATGACCTTTTACGATAATATTTTTCTAGGTATAGTTGGTAATGATAAAGAAAGAATTTTAAGTCAAAAGACATTTAAAATTAACGGATACCTTACTCAACGAGGGGAATATCTTATTCCTGACGATGGAAACGATATCTATGTCAATGCAATTGCCTTTTGGTATAAAACCAGATATTATTTTATCCAACATGGAACAGTTGGCAAAAAATTAACCGAATGAGAAATCAACAAATTCCTGAATTCCTTCAAAATTCTTGACGATTAATGCCCGCGAGGAGTTTTTTTTATTGGTAAAAAATGAAAAAGAAGAAACCGTTAATTTAAAATTTCAGGTGATTTATTTTTTTTTCCAAAGCAAAAAGTTGCCGATAAATTTCACCTCTTATTTTATCATCTCGACCTTGACCTCTTCGTGGCACTCCAAACATTTGAGTCATAATTACCCCTACAAATTCTCTTTTGGGATCAACCCAAAAGTGAGTTCCTTCATATCCGCCTCCTATCCAAAGTCCCGCATCCCCTATTCCTTTTAATCTCATTGAATCCCCACTTACCCATAAGTTGTAGCCATTATGACCATATTTATTATCTATAAAAGTGTGCGGCGAATGCAGATCTTCGATGGTTGATTCCTCCAAAAGTCGATGCCCATTTAATTCTCCACGATTCAACAGCATTCGAATAAAATCAGTGTACCCATCAGCTGTTGCAACCATCCCTTCTCCCCCTAAAAACAATTCATGGTCTGGTTTGTAATCAGGAACATTTGGGCCAAAGATATCAAGTTCACCTGCGTGAGCCATTCGCAAAATGGAATCTTTGCCTGAAACGGTAGGCGGTAATTTTGCTTGAGTTGGTAAACCATATTGTAAGCCTTTGATATTCATAGGCTCTGTCACTCGTTCAGCTACTAATTCTTTTAAACTTTTTTTAGTTGCTCGCTCTGCCACAAAACCTAAAACAGTTGTATTCGTTCCATAAAAATAACCACTTCCAGAGTGATGAATCAAAGGTAGTTTTGCCATCCGATCAATCATCTCTTGCGTATTTATTGAAGTAGGGACATTCTGTTCTGCCAACATGGAATCCAAACATTCATATCCGGTTACTGCATAATAAAATCCAGCTTTATGATTGAGAAGATGTAAAATAGTCATAACAGAATCATTGGGGACAAATTTCAACGGGCAAACTTTATCCAAATCTTTTGAAGAAAAATCAGTAATTGGTTTTCCTTCTGTAGTAACTGCCACTTCTAGATTTTTAAATTCAGGAATAAATTTAGAAACCGGGTCATTAAATTTTAAAATCCCTTCCTCAATTAAATCCAGTACGACCGAAATCGTAATAATTTTACTCATTGACCAAATCCGAACCCATGAATCACCATCAATTTTTTGATCACCTAAAATATTGGAATTTACAGCTGAATGCTCATAAATAACTGAACCATTTTTATTCTCTAAGCGAGCATAAAGAAACGGATACGAACCATTTTGAACAAAAAAGTTTATCGTAGAATCAATTGCTGAATGATTTGGGAGTACTATTCCAGGAGCTGGTTGATCTTTTTTGCAAGAAAAATAAAATAATGATATCACTATCATATTCAAAAATAGAAAGGTAAGGCGAAAGTGTATATGTGATTTTTTTGGTTTCATGTCTTTAGGGTTTAATTTTTTTCTAAAAAAACAATAAAATAATGGGAAGAAAAAATATTGTAACCTATTTTTGCAACCATGGAAAAATACATTAGTATTGGGTTTACAAAAAAAGAGCATAGACTTAAAGGAGAACTTAAAGTTTTAGTGGAAGATGAATATTTAGAAGATTTATTAAAAACACCCGTTATCTTTCTCTCTATCAAAGGAAGACATCTGCCTTATTTTGTAGAGGAAGCAAAACTTGACAATGAATTAATTATTAAGTTAGAAGATATCGACTCCAAAGAAGCTGCTCACCTTTTAAGCTCCAAAGAAATTTTTTTACAACCGGCCAATCTTCTAAAAGAAGAAGAAAGAGAATTGGAATTTGAAGACCAATCAAATCTACTTTTTGGGTATTTAGCAGGATTTACTATTGTGGATTTAGAACTAGGTGAGCTTGGAAGAATTATAGAAGTGATTGAATTTCCTCAACAAGAGATGGCAGTAATTTCTCACAATAAGAATGAAATTTTCATCCCGATCAATGAAAACCTAATTGAAAAAATCGACAAAGAAAAACAATACATTTACATGAATCTTCCTGAAGGAATCTTAGATATTTAAATTTGAAAAAATGAGCTTTATTATCATTTATACTACTCACCCTTCCAAAGAAAATGCACAAAAATTAGCTAATCATTTACTACAAAAAAAAATGGTTGCCTGCGCTAACATTTTTCCAATAAAAAGTATGTACTGGTATAATGGAACTATCGAAAATGAACAAGAATATGTTTCTATCATCAAAACAACTCCTGAAAATTGGGAGATTTCACAAAAAGAAATATCTGAGATTCACCCCTACGAAGTGCCCTGCATCATAAAGATTGAAGTAGAAGCCAACAAAGAATATGAAAAATGGATTTATTCAATGGTACATATATAGTGGTGAATAACACTACCTAATTCCAGTGTGACATTAACCAATATACAAACTTCATTAAAAAAAACTATTATCAAACGGCGTCCACCATTAAAAAAGCCTTTAAAAAACCATCCAAGTCTCCATTCAAAACTGCGTCCGTATTATTATTTTGAAAATTAGAGCGATGGTCCTTTACCCGCCGATCATCAAGAACATAACTCCGAATTTGTGAACCCCATTCGTTTGCCATTTTTCCTGCTTCAACTTTATTTTTTTCAGCTGCTAATCTTTTAATTTCCAATTCATAAAGTCTAGATTTCAACATTTTAATTGCTTTCTCTTTATTAAGATGTTGTGATCGTTCTTCCTGACATTCGACGACTAAGCCTGATGGCAAATGCCTTAATCGGACTGCAGATTCTGTTTTGTTAACATGCTGACCTCCTGCTCCACTCGCCCGAAAAGTATCCCAATCTAAATCTGCAGGATTTACATCAATTTCAATACTATCATCAATCAACGGATGAACAAAAACGGAAGCAAAAGAAGTCATCCTTTTTCCTTGAGAATTAAATGGACTCACTCGAACGAGTCGATGAACACCATTTTCTCCTTTTAGTAATCCATATACAAAGTCGCCTTTGATTTCAATCTCAACACTTCGAACACCAGCGACATCTCCATCGACCCGATTAAGTTGCTTTACTTTATAACCTGATTTCTCTGCCCACATAATGTACATTCGAAGGAGCATTTCTGACCAATCACAACTTTCAGTTCCACCTGCTCCTGCATTAATTTCCAACAAACAACTCAGCTCATCTTCCTCTTTATTCAAAGTAGATCGAAACTCTAAATCGTCAATAGCAGCAAGGGTTTTATCATATTGAACATCAAGTTCATCCTCGGTAACTTCTTCCTCTCTGTAGAACTCGTAGAGCACTTCAAGTTCATCAATTTCTGACTTTGTTTTATTATAGTTGGATACCCAATTCTTATGCCCTTTGATTTGTTTGATAATAATTTCTGCTCGTTTGGAGTCTTTCCAAAAGTCAGGATCGAGAGTTAGTTGTTCTTTATCTTCAATTTCTAAAAGTCGTTGATCGACGTCAAAGATACCTCCTTAGAACGCCCAATCTTTCCTCCAATTCTTTGTATTGGTCTTGAGTCATAATTTTTATAACAACACTTATAAAGTGTGTATTTCTTTTTGTTAAAAAATATTTTATTGAAATTATTTAAACTAAATTTATAATAATTTCATTTTTTCGAAACTTCTATTTGACATAAAAATTGAAGAGTACTCAAAATTATTATTGAACTAATAAATAATTCCGAATCGCTTTTAATTAATTCGAGTGCATTATTTGTAAAAAAGAGAAATTGAATCTCATTTCGAAATGCAATTTTGATATTTTTGATAAAAATAAATCTTTAAACTCTTTTTTCAATTTTGATATCAGTAACTACTTATTAGTTCAATGTAAAAAACTAAATCAGCTTTATTAGGTATTTTTCCAGGCCACCCTGCTATACCATAAGCCAGTTGGTAAGGTATAAAAAAAGTAGCACTAGAACCTACTGTTAATTTTGAAATCCCTTCATCCCAACCTTTAATAACTTTTCCTGCACCCAATGGGAATACAATAGGGTTTCCATCATCAAAAGAGGTATCGAATACTTTTCCATCTGACAAAAAACCCATATATTGAACTTTTACCTTTTGTAGAGGAGTCACTTTTTTCCCTTTACCTTTTTGATGCAAAATATACTTCAAACCTGAATGAGTATAATTTAAATCATCTTCCAGTTCACCATTATTAAATTTTTCAATAGTCGCTAAAGTTATTTTCTCCACTTCCTTTTTTCTTGCAATCGTCTCTTTTTTGAGTTGTAGGCTATTTGCTTTTTGAAGTATTTTGTCAATCTCAAATTCACCAGGAGTAAAAACATCTACGATTTGAATCCTATAATTTATAGTATCGGTTTCCTTTAATCCTTTTGGTAGTCGATCTACTCCAGCTAGCAATTGTCCTAAATGTAAACTATCCCCAATTCCACCTAACAATAAAGCTTCATAATTTCCAGGGGGTGGATTTGGAACCGTATTCCTAGGTGGCAAAGATGCTTGCAATGGTTGATCCATTGGAGTCTCTTTTTCCAATTCATTATTGACAAATCGATATTCTCGATATCGAATTCGATCACCAGGTTGAGCAACTATATTTCCGGTTTTTTTCAAAATTTGGTAAGGATAGTTCGAGGTAGTCTTATTTATTTTTGTTGTAGTTACTAATTTTTCTTTAGAAGTGATCTCAATTATTTTAATAACATATTTTAACTTCCCTTCAGTCGTAAATCCTTTAGGAAGATTATTTAAATCTTTTAACTCTTGAACTACCATTACACTATCCCCTTTGGACATCTTAAACAGTATTTCATAATTCGGAGGCAATGGCCGAATCAAAATTCCAGGGTGAGGTAAAACAATTTCTTTCAATCCAAACTTCCTAGTAGAAAAAATTTCTTTCTCATTCAAGAAAACAGTCTCACTAAATTTAACAAGATCTCCAATTTCTGGTGGCTCACCTTCTTCATTAACAATAAATTTGTAAGAATAATTAGAAGAAATTAGCCCATCGCTATTTTCACAAGATGAAATTATTAGAAGAAGAAATATAGAAAAAATAGATTTGATACGCTTCATGTATTCAAAATTTAATACTTTTTTGAATATTGCAAAATAATTTAATCTTTAAGGATTTTGACTAAATTATTTTTATTCCGTTTGAAGTAATATAATCAATACTAATAAAATTCTTTTTCAATATTCAAATTACCATTACAATGCATCCAATTGTTCTTTAAACTCCGGTAAAAGTTTTTTGAATTTATTCACAGTTGCACTCAACCCTGAATAAGATGCTCCACCTGATGCATTTTTATGTCCACCACCTCTAAAGTATTTTCGACAAATTTCTTGAACTGAAAAGTCACCTTTTGAGCGCATTGATAACTTTACTATCGTTGGTTGTTCATGTATAAATACTGCCACCTTTACTTTTTTCATCATCAATATTTGATTAACTACACCTTCTGTATCCCCCCGCTGAATATTGAAATCTTCGTAATCTTTTTTAGTCAAAGTGATGATCCCAGTTTTATATTCTGGCAAAATCTCCATCCGATTATTCAATATATGCCCCATTATTCGCAGCTGCTTTTCAGTCATACTATTGAAGATTAGATCCTGCAAAACATAATCATCTACTCCCCTTTCTAACAAATCAGCAACAATACGAAACAACTTAGGAGATGTACTATATTTAAAAGAGCCTGTATCTGTTAATATTCCTGTAAACATACATTCACCTACCGTCAGGTCAATTCCTTTCTTTTCATCCATCATCACTAAAAAATCATAGATCAATTCACAAGTAGAACTTGCAGTTGTATCTGACAATACATACTCCGCAAAATTTTCAGGATATAAGTGATGATCGATTAAAACCTTTACGCCACTTGAAACACCTATTATTTCTCCCATCTTATCTACTCGTTCCAAAGCATTATAATCTAGACTAAAGATTATATTTGCTTTCTTCAAATATTCATTACAGTCCTCGGGCTCGATATCATGAATTAATATTTTATCTGCATCTGGCATCCAAGCAAAATTAGCAGGATACTCAGATGGAAACATTACTTTAACCGTATGCCCATTTCGAATTAAATAATGATACAGAGCCAGGGAGGAGCCAATAGCATCTCCGTCAGGATTTCTATGTGAAGTGATAACAATATCCCTCGGTATAGAGAGTATATTTTTTAATTCTTTAATATTTTCCATGTCAGGTTTTATCGGAATTCCTTTGAAATTGTCTGTTATAAAATTTGCTTGATCTTTTCCAAAAAATATTTTTTTCAAAGAATCAAAAAACTGGAGTGCGAAATTGACAAAATTTAGGGATTTAATTATACTTTTGCATCGTTTTTTTAAAAATGCCTTTGAATAATTGTAACTGTATTAAAATTCAAGGGTTTAATTTCTGAATTCATTTTATTTTTAATAAAAATTTTAACAAATTATCATGGCAGGTAAAATCACCTTTACAATGATTAAACCGGATGCAGTTAAAGCTGGACATACCGGAGCTATTTTGAATCACATCAACAAAGCAGGTTTCAGAATTGTAGCAATGAAAAAAACTCAATTAACGAAAGCATCTGCAGAAGCTTTCTATAGTGTTCACAAAAAACGTCCATTTTTTGGAGAGCTAGTTGAATTCATGACAAGCGGACCAATAGTTGCTGCTGTTCTGGAAAAAGAGAATGCAGTTGAAGATTACCGGGCAACAATTGGTGCTACCAATCCGAAAGAAGCGGCTAAAGGTACTATCCGTAAAAAATATGCTAAGAGCATCGGAGAAAATGCAGTTCACGGAGCTGATTCTGATCGAAATGCAAAGAAAGAGGCGGCTTTCCACTTTTCTGCTATCGAAATGTTCTAGTTTAATGGTGAATGGTTAGCTTTAGTGTTTTCTGTTAACCATTCACCGTTTCCTAAATTCCTCTTCGATCCATTTCTCTTTTTATCAACCCATACTCTCTACTCATATCTCCACTAACCGATGTATTCTCTTTTGCTCTTCTAGTCAAATAAGGAAAAACCTCATTTACTTGACCATAAACCATGTACTTAGCTACATTGTATCCAGAGTTGGCTAGGTTGAAAGTTAAGTTATCACTCATCCCATAGAGTTGGCAAAAATTAAGATGTGGATGATCTTTTTGAATGCCTTTTTCATCAATCATTTCAGCCTGAAGTCGAGAACTCTCTTCATTATGAGTTGCTGCACACGAAGCAATCGATTGATAATTATCTATACAAAAACGCAATGCCATATTATAAGCGTCATCCGTTGCTTGTTTACTTGATTGAATAGGTGTTTGATAACCATGCTCATCAGCTCGTTTTCCTTCCTTTTCCATGTAAGCTCCTCGCACTAGTTTTGCACCAAGTAAATAATTTTGTTCTTGAGCTTTGTCAAATGAGTTGGTCAAAAATTTCAACCGATCATGTCTATACATTTGAAAAGTATTATAAACTACTACTCTTTCTTGATTATATCGTTTCATCATTAAATCTGCGATATGATCTATTGTATCTTGAATCCAACTTTCCTCCGCATCTATCATTACAGAAACACCGTTAATTGATGCAGCATAACAGATCGAATCTATCCTTTTTAATACATTACGATATTCTACCAACACAGATTTCGGTAGCCCTGATCTATCTTTTTGAATTTTTTCCAAAAGACCAAATCGAGCTATTCCTGAAATTTTAGAAACGACAACCGGAGTACTTTGATTTACTTTAGCAAACTCAATAGCTCTAATATTTTCATTCATCGTTTTATTAAATTCATGCTCCGTGGTCTTAGCCTCAGCACCATAATCTAATACTGATAAAATATTAAACTCATATAATTTTTCTATTGAGGGGGTACTTTCAAATAATGTTCTTCCCCCTACAAATTGCCTAAACATGGTATCTCTGACTATCGATTTTGTAAAAGGGACATGCAGTTTAATTGCTAGCAAACCTAAATCAGAAAGTGGATTTACCAACCAGGTTTTATTCATCAAACTAAACAACCATCCTGCTTTTTTTAACTCCCTATTAGTCTTATAGGCAAAAGCAATTTCAGTATTGGAAAAATCTAAAATTGACTTTTGGGGGGTTAAATTCTTATTGGTTTTACTCATAGTAAAGTTTAACTTTTTATATTTTAATTGTTAGCTAATTTCATGAAATATGGACTATCCAATCATTTTTCGTTCCAAATTTCCCATGATTTTTCTGCTTGCAAATGTAGCATTTCCAAGCCATTTTTGATCGCTGCTCCTTTTTTTTCTCCTAGCTTCAAAAATACTGTTTTTTCGGGATTATAAACTAAATCATACAAATGATATTTCTCATTAATCCTATGAAAAGGCAAATTGGGGCAACTATCACTATATGGAAACATTCCTAGCGGTGTTGTGTTTACAATCAATAGACATTCGTCAAAAATACTTGTATCTAAATCATCATAAATTAAATCTCCCTTTCCTTTTTTTCGAGAAACCAAAATTGGTACAAACCCTAGTTTTTTTAAAATAAAAACTACTGCTTTTGCAGCTCCCCCTGTTCCCAAAACTAAGGCATTCTTAACTGTATTTTTTTGATACTTTTGAGTTAACAAGTCTAATAATGATTTTTCAAAACCATACACATCAGTGTTATAACCAATTAATTTTCCTTCTTTTATTTTAATCGTATTAACCGCTCCAATAATTTCAGCTTCTTGTGAAACTTCATCTAAATATGGTAATACCTTTTCTTTGTGAGGAATAGTTACATTTATCCCGGCTAAATTTGGATGACCTGCAATTAATTTTTGCAAATCTTCTACCTTTTCCATAGGAGAAAGAAAATATTCGTGATTAAATAACTGCTCTTTGGCAAATTTCTCCGAAAAATACTTTTGGGAAAAAGAATGAGAAAGTGGAAAACCTATTAGAGTAAATTCTCGCTTTTTTTTGGACACTTTTATTGTTTTTTCATTAAAAAAAAGAGACTGCAATTTAGATAATCAAAATGAAATTCTGATATTGATTTATTGGAATGCAGATACTACCAAACATACAAATTTTAACGAATTTGAGGATCACTATTGATACTAAAATATTCAAAATATTTTTAATTATACAATTTGCTTTCACCTTCAAAATCAGTGGCATCCGTATTCCATCAAAACAATTCAATTTATGAAAATACAATACCAAGATTCCACCACCACTATCTTCGAAAGTGCACTTTACCAAACCACTTCTACCGTCATTAATTTAGAAAAACTTATCCTTATCGTCGACCCAAATTGGTTGCCCATTGAAATTGAAACCATCCAAATCTATGTAAGCAAAATAAGATATTCTAAACCAGTCTACCTACTATTTACTCACTCCGATTACGATCACATCATCGGATATCGTGCATTTCCTGAAGCAAAGGTCATTGCCTCTGAAGCTTTTAAAAATAATCCCAACAAAGAAAAAACCATTGCACAAATCAATAACTTCGATGATGAAAATTATATCCTTCGCAACTACCCAATCAAATATCCAACTGTCGATATTATGGTCTCATGTGATTTTCAGAAAATAAAAATAGAGGAGGTCGAATTCATTTTCTGTAAAGCCATTGGTCATAATTCAGACGGAATTTTTACCATGATACCAAGCTTAGGGATATTTATAGTTGGAGATTATTTATGTGAAGTCGAGTTTCCATTTATTTATGTAAGTGGATTTTTATATTTAGAAACTTTAAAAAAAGCTAAGAAATTAATGGAACAATTTGAGCCAATAATATTAATCGCAGGCCATGGAAAATATTCGAAAAATAAAAAAGAGATGCTGAATAGAATAGTTGAGTCAGAAAAATATATCAATGATTTAATTTATTCCATAAAAAACAAAACTCCTTTCAACCTTGATTTATTTCTCAAAAAATATAATTTTTCTAAAAATATGGTATCAACCCACAAGAATAATTTAGAAATTTTAAAGAAAGAATTGACCAAATCATAAACAGTTTTCAACTAAAACCTAGACCACATTTTATATCTTTGTGATCTTTTAAAAACTATAAATAAAAATTCATGTCAGCCAATATCCAAAACCTTGAACCTAAATCTCTTTGGAAAAACTTTGCCCTCCTTAACGCTGTTCCGCGCGCTTCGAAAAAGGAAAAACGTGTCATTGAATTTGCCAAAAATTTTGGAGAAAAATTAGGACTAGAAACCACTGTTGATGACATCGGAAATGTAATTATCAAAAAACCTGCAAGTGCTGGAATGGAAAACAGAACCACTATAGTTATGCAAAGTCATCTTGACATGGTTCATCAAAAAAATACAGACACAGAATTTGATTTCGATACAGAAGGCATCAAAATGTTAATCGAAGGAGATTGGGTTAGGGCTGATGGAACTACTCTTGGTGCAGATAATGGAATTGGTGTAGCGACAATTATGGCTCTTTTAGAATCTACTGATATTCCACATCCTCCCTTAGAGGCACTTTTTACAATTGATGAAGAAACTGGTATGACAGGGGCTTTAGGACTTAAAGGAGGATACCTTAATGGAAAAATCATGTTAAATTTAGATACGGAAGATGATCACGAATTAACGATTGGTTGTGCTGGTGGAATTGATGTAACTGCCGATGGAACTTACGATATCGATAACTTAGCTGCACCTCAAAGAGCCTGGAAAGTTATTTTAAAAGGATTGGCAGGAGGGCATTCTGGAATGGAAATCCACTTAGGTAAAGGGAATGCAAATAAATTGATGAATCGATTTTTGTTGGAAGCCACCAAGAAATTAAACATTCGCATACACTCTATAAATGGAGGTGGATTACGAAATGCAATTCCAAGAGAATCTTTTTCTATCGTTACTGTTGATAAAGACAATGAAAATGAACTTGTAAAGTTAGTTGGTAAATATTTAGATATTTTCCAAAAAGAATATCAAACTACTGACCCTGAATTAACTCTTCAAATCGAACCCTCTGAAAATATTAAAACGTTGATTCCAATTTCAGCTCACCTAAATATGTTAAGAAGTATTTATACTTGTCCAAATGGAATATACCGAATGAGCCCTGATATTAAGGACCTTGTTCAAACATCTAATAATGTTGCTAGAGTATTAGTCGAGAATGGAAAATATAAAGTTCTATGTTTAACCAGAAGCTCAGTTGATAGTGAAAAGATAGACGAAGTAAATTCCATTTCTAGCGCATTTGAGTTAATCGGCGCAAATGTAAGTTACAGTGGTGCTTATCCAGGATGGACGCCGAAACCAGGAGCAGAGATTGTAAAAATAATGAGTAACTTATACCAAGAAATGTTTGATGGAAAAGCAGATGTCAATGCTTGTCATGCAGGTTTAGAATGTGGAATTTTAGGTACTAATTATCCAGAAATGGAAATGATTTCATTCGGCCCAAATATACGAGGAGCCCATTCTCCTGATGAAAAGGTTCAAATTAGTTCTGTTCAAAAATTTTGGAAATATTTATTGGAAACCTTGAAAAGAATTCCCTAAATAATATCCATTCGAATAAAATTCTTTAAATATTATATAATTCATATTTTGAATATTTTAAGTACTTGATTTGATACTATATTTACTATAGAAAATAGAAGTAGTATACTTTGTAATTCAAAATATTTAACTTCGATTTATTTCGCTTTTAAATTTTAAAAAGTGATACTGCCTAAATTAAAACCGATGCTCAAAACTGATTCAAAAATATTCCAAAAACCTAATTAACTTAGTCTCACTGTTAAATTTCATAGATACATCAATAATCAAAGTAATTATGAACACATACGTTGGATTTGCTTTTATACTTATTGACACATAATTAACCAGATAGTGAAAAAAGGTAAAATAGAAAAAGAGAATAAACAAAAAAATTAACCACAATTCGGAATATTAAAAAAATTTTGTCCGTTTACAAGACTGCGATCATCATGTTTAGTATAGAAATTTAAAAAACAAAAAATGAATTTGTTTCATTCAAAACATCTAACTTTAAATTTATTATTTCACTAAAAGATACATGAAGGAAATAAAAAAATTTAAGCAACTGGGAATTGAAACTCTTCCAAAATTTATTGGGATTCTCGCCTTATATTGTGTTGAAAGGTGCACTTTAAAAAATGAAACTATTTAAAATACAAATGACTCTATATTAACTTTAACTCAAGAGATTAATTAATATCAATGGTTCGCTTAGTTATTGGAATACACAAGCCAATTACAACAATATGTGCCAGTGGATGATTACCTGGGTTCCAGAGAACATTTATTTCAAAAGTCTTATCAACTTAGGAAATTTAGTGCTGATTAAAAACCATAGGGTACTAAAAGAAATTAAATCTGTATACACCACTAGAAAAGAAAGAGTATTGGTAAATCTTGCTTTGTTAATGGAAAACTCATTTAAAATAAGAACATGGGCTGGAGAAAAAGGAAATAACTCAACGTCAACAGTTACAAGGAAATCAATTTACAATCATTTAAAGGATACCAAACTTAAAAACCTCTCAGAAGATTGGGACTATCATGTTGGATTGAGGGTCATGACTATTGAAAATTATATCAAATCCTTAAAAAATTCGAGAAAACAAATTGATGAAAACTATGGCTAAAAAATAAAATTTCTTGTTTAAACTCAATTCGTTTTACTTTCTCTACTAACCTATCAGATATAATGAAAAATTCCTCCTTCGTGTCCTCAAATAAATTTCAACATATAATTTTATTGGTTCAATTGGCCACTATTTCTGTTTTCTTGGGACGGGCATGGCAACACATTATTTGGGATGCGCCTTTCCGTACTTTATTGTGGGATGAAAATTGGATGAACTCCATCTTACCTTGGTTTTCCAATATTTCTTATGACGATTTTATCACGAGTTCAGAGATAGATGAAAGTATTCAAAATATCATAAAAGCGAATGGATGGTTCTATATTTTGTGTGCTTTATTAACAATTTTTATCAAAAAAATCCCGCGATTGTTGACATATATTTTATGGTTAGGAGCTGCAAGTTTAGTGATTTTGGCATTTTTATATTGTAAGGAAAAATTCTTTCAATGGGGTCAATTTTGGGAATACAGTTTACAATTTGGGTCCCCTATTTTTCTTTTTTATTTGTGGAAAGGTCAAAAGATAACTGATCAATTAATTTTTTCTATGAAAATTGCCATTGCAATAACGTTTATTTCTCATGGACTATATGCAATAAATTATTATCCAAGACCTGGACATTTTACAGAAATGGTAATGACCATTTTAGGTGTGAAAGAATCAACTGCTATTCATTTCCTAAATTTTGCCGGGATATTAGATTTTGCTATGGCAATAGGAATTTTCATCAATGGAAAAATTAGAAAATGGATGCTGATGTATGCTATTTTTTGGGGATTAGCAACCACTTCAGCTCGAATAATTGGTCATTTTTATTTCGATATGATGGAAGATACTTTGATGATGTGGGTTCACGAGGCTATTTATCGCATGCCTCATTTTTTGATTCCAATGGGAGTTTATTACTTTTATTGGATTAAAGATAAAAAACAAAACAATGAAGAAAATAATCTTACTTTTTAGTCTTACACTACTGTCAACTCAAATCATTTTCTCCCAAAATAATGATTTTAATAAAATAAAAGAATTGATGACTACTCAGTCTGAAGCATGGAATCGTGGTGACATTGACGGATTTATGACTACTTATTGGAAGTCTGAAAAGCTACAATTCATTGGATCTAAAGGTATAACTTACGGCTGGAAAAATACGCTTGATCGATACAAAAAAAGTTATCCTTCAAAAGAAACTATGGGTTTTTTAACTTTTGATATTATTAATCTGGATAAAAGAAGTAGAAAAGTGATTTCAGTCGTGGGGAAATGGCACCTCAAACGAGACGCTGATCTTGGAAATTTAAAAGGTCATTTTTTACTCATATTGAAAAAAATAAAAGGAAAATGGCTAATTGTGGCTGATCATTCAAGTTAAAAACAATTAGCTTCCAAAAAGAAAAAACGGGAATAAGTATTTTACTTATTCCCGTTTTTTTCAAAATTTCAAATTAGTTATGTTCCACCACTACTTGCCGTAATATTAATCCTCGCTCTGCTTTTTCCTCCCAAGGAATATTATTACAATACAATAAACCTGAGTCATCTCCATCGCATGCTGAACTTGAAATAGCACATTGCGTATCCAAGATCTTCATTTCTTTATAAATCAAACCAACTCCTCGAGCATATTTTTCTATTGAAACTCGGTGATTAATTTTATTTTCACTAGGTTCAGATTGGAATATAGTCAAAACTGAGTCAAACATAATTCCATTAAATTCCTCTGGGAGGTCTACTGATTCGTAATTGTATTCATCTGACCAATATTTATAAAAATCAATAGTTTCACCACCAATAACAGTTGCTGTATCTCGGAAATAAGTATTTCCATTCCAACTTTTACCTTGACTTACTGGAAAAACAACTTTTATAAACCTTAAATTTTCCTCTACTCGTTCAACTTGAGTCTCAGTTTTTTTTGTGTTCCAAACATCTGAAACTTGCCATGGGCCATTTAAATCTTGACTAATGAACCTTTCTATGATATAGTTTACCTTCCCTGAGTTGTCTTCAAAAATATCAACAACTTCCTCCTTTAAAAAATGGCTCGCTGTATCCTGGATGAAAAGACAATCACTTCCTGTCAAACCTCGATAAATAATAGAGTCTAATTGGTATATGATATATTTTCCTATTTCGAGTGGATAATAATCAAAACCTTTTTTGAGCATCAAATCTTCAGCTACTGTATTCTCGTTACAAGAGAACTGAGCAAAACTCATAATTACTGTTGCCAAGACTAATATTATTCTATTTTTCATAATTTAAAACCGATGTATTAAAATGGAAAAATTAAACTAGTATCTGTTTTATTTTTTTCAAGTAAAACAAAAACCTATGATTGCAAAAAATACTCCAATTATTTCAACTAATTAGACCATTTATTTGTCCAACATGCCAAATATTTCTTTTAATTCTCTCCTTTTTCAACAATCTAAAAGGTTAATCAAGCAATCAATTTCATCAATTCATTACCTTAAATGGTCTATAAGTAAATACCCAATTTTGAAAAAATTTTGATTCATAAAACAGAGTTAATCTCTAAACTCAAAAAAGATTGTATAATCTTGGAAACTTAAATTTCACCCTGCAAATGAAATATAATTATGAATTTCAAAATAGGTATTGAAGTAGGTGATAATCGGATTTAATTTATTTTCTTTTTTAATTAAAATAATGAATTTTTCGGTGAAAGGTAAATTTACTTTTGCTGATTATTTATTCAAAAAACTACCGTATATCAATCCTCCTCCTACCACATCATCTCCTTCATAAAAAACAGCAGATTGTCCAGGTGCAACTCCCCTAACGTTAGCTAAAAATTCTACTTCAATTTTGTCACTCCCTTCATTTTTTATCTTTGCTAATACACCTGGATCGTTGTATCTAATTTGAGTAACCGCCTCCATTCCATTTGGGATAGATTCATACTTCATAGAATTGATTTGGGAAACAGTCATTCCATTTCTAATTAAATCATCAATTCGTCCTAACACAACTCGATTAGTTTGGGGTTGAATTTCAGTTACAAACATTGGCTCTCCAAATGCCTTACCCAAACCTTTTCGTTGACCAACAGTATAAAAAGGATATCCCCTATGTGTTCCTAGAATTTCTCCTTTTGGACTAATAAACTCTCCACCTGCTACTCTTTCTTCCAATCCTTCTACACGACGCGTCAAAAATCCACGATAATCATTATCGGGAACAAAGCAAATTTCGTAGCTCTCTCCTTTTTTTGACAAATCAGTATATCCCCAATCAAAAGCCATTTTACGAACTTCAGGTTTTGTAAAACCACCTAAAGGAAACCGACTTCGATCCAAACATTCTTGACTCAAACCCCAAAGGACATAAGACTGATCTTTACGTTCATCTTTGCCCTTAGTTATAAATTTCCGACCATTTTCTTCCTTAATTTTAGCATAATGACCAGTTGCTATAAATTCGCAATCTAAAGCATCTGCTCGTTTCAAAAGAGAACTCCACTTGATATGTGTATTACACAAAACGCATGGATTAGGAGTACGACCTGCCAAATACTCATCAACAAAGTTATCAATCACGTAATCACCAAATTCATCTCGAATATCAACAATAAAATGGTGAAACCCCATATTTACTGCTACCATTCGAGCATCATTGATTGAATCCAAACTACAACATCCAGTTTCTTTTTTATTTCCTCCAGCATTAGCATAATCCCATGTCTTCATGGTGACACCAATCACCTCATAGCCTTCTTCGTGCAACATCATAGCTGCGACTGTACTATCAATTCCACCACTCATGGCTACCAAAACTCTTCCTTTTTTACTCATATTTTGAACCCCCAGCCCTTGAAAGGAGCTTTTATAGGTCATTTATTTGTTAGAAAATATTGTTTAATATTAAAAAAATTATTGTTTTGTTGCTTTCAACTAGTTTTTTCAAAAAATAAAAAGATATTTGTAAATAATTTATAACGTATAGTACTCGTTAAATTAATCTAATCCTTTACTCAACTATTCTCAAAAAACATACTAGTTTGTAATACATTTTATTACTAAACAGTTGATTCCATTTTTCAAGCTACAAAAATACAAAATTTGGTGCTTATTGAATCATATAATCAATGGCATTTTGACTGTTGAGATATATACTCTTAAACAGCTTCCTCTGATGGAAAGTTTTGGCTTGTTGATCAATAAACTTAATTTCAAGAAATTCATAATTAAAAACAGTTTCATCATGAAAACATATTTCAAACTTACGCTTTCAATGTTCCTCCTAATTGGATTTTCAGTTGCGATGGCTGCACAAGATGATCAGTTTGGACAAGCTTCCTATTATTCAGATGCTTACCACGGTAAAAAAACAGCAAGCGGCACCAAATATGATAAAAATAAAATGACTTGTGCTCATAATGACTATGCTTATGGCACAATGTTAAAAGTAACTCATTTGGGAAATAAGAAATCTGTAGTAGTAAAAGTCATTGATCGAGGTCCATACATCAGAGGACGAATTGTTGATTTATCAAGAGCTGCAGCCACAAATATTGGGTTGATTCAGGATGGAATTGCTCAGGTAAAAGTTGAATTAGTAAATACTAAATCACAAGAATTAGCAACTAAGGGCACTAAAACTCCAAATAAATATTCCGTTCCATCTAATACTAGAAAGTCTGTAGAGGAAACAATCAAGAGAAATAATGCGAGAGCTGTAGACACCCAAAAGCCCGTCAAAAAAGCACCTGTTAAGACTACGACTGTTCCCAAAAAAGAGGCTCCAATTACAAAACCTGCTCCTAAAAACATCAGTAAAGTTACCGCTAAAAGTGCCCTTCCAATGATGAATGGCTCAGATTTCAAAAATGCAGAATTATTACAAATTTCAATTTTAAAACCTAGAAAGGAAGGTTTCGGAGTTCAAGTTGCATCTCTTTCTGACTATAACGGTGTTTTAAAAAAAGTAGCTGATTTGCAAGGTAAATGGTTTTCAAATATTTTAATAAGTACTGAAAAAGATGCTGGTGCTAAAAATATTTATAAAATAATTTTGGGTCAATTTGAAACTCGTGAGCAAGCAAATTCCTATAAAAAAGACTTAAAGAAGAATAAGAAGATTTTAGGATTTGTTGTAGCATTGGGTGACGAATAATCACCAAAACTTGAATATGAGTCATTAATTGATACATTGTAAGAATAGAAGACCTGACATTTCAAGAATATTAAAAATGGACTTTGAAAATTAATTTCAAAGTCCATTTTTAATTTCTGGCAGTCGAAACACTTTTACTAACTCAAATGGTTTATTCTTTTAGTAATACACTAAATCATTTTAAAAAAATATTTCCTTAATTCTTCAGCCACATCCTGATTCCTCTCGTTTTGTTTGTACAATATTTGGGTTTGATGATAGAAGGGGTCTCTTTCTTCCAGTTTTTGCTGAATAAAATGCTTTAACTCTTCTTTTGAAAGACCATTGAGTAAAGGACGTTTTTGCATTTCATCAAATAATCGATCAGATAAAATCTCAACTGAAGTTTCTAAAAAAACAGTTACACCATTTTCATTCATCCATTTTATATTATCAAAAAAACATGGAGTGCCTCCTCCTGTCGAAATAATAGTCATTTCTTTCTCTCCCATCTCATGTAAACATGTTTTTTCAATTTCACGAAAATAATTCTCTCCCTTTTCTTCAAAAATTTCACGAATTGTACATCCTTCTTTAGCTTCGATGTAATCATCCAAATCAATAAAAGACATATCAAATTTTTCAGCCAACTTTTTGCCTGAAAAACTTTTCCCACTTCCCATAAAACCTAATAGGTATAATCGCATGAAAGTCTATATCTTAATTTAATGTGTAATGAAATACTAAACGAAGGTAATCTTAAAAAAAAATTATCCAAAAACCAACTCCCAATTAAAAAGAAAGCTCAAAATTCAAATCCTATTTTCTGCTTTTATTGGGTAAAAAATATAATTTTGCATTCGTTTTAAAATTATTTTAAAAAATGATGGATATGAAAAAATGGCTAATTTTAATTTTTAGTACAATTATTCTTTTTACTTGCAACGAAGTAACAACGACGGATACAGATAATGATGCTGTGAAACAGATGGAGCAAGACGACATTGCTAATATTATTCGAAATCCAGTTTCGGCAGAAGAAGAAATTGATCCTGATTTTGTTCCTAAAATTACTTTCAAAAAAGTACTTCACGACTTTGGAGAAATGAAGGAGGGCGATAAAAAAGAATACACTTTTGAATTTACCAATACGGGAGAAGTACCTTTGTTAATTTCTGATGCTCGTTCAACTTGTGGCTGTACTGTCCCAAAATTCACCAAGAATTATGTCAAACCAGGGAAAAGTGGAAAAATTAATGTGGCATTTGATTCACATAACTTAATAGGTACTCAAACAAAACCAATTACAATTATCGCAAACACATACCCAAGAGAAACTGTAATTCATATCAAGGGCTTTGTCAACAGTGGAGAGGGTAGTCACGAAGGACACAACCATTAACTTTTGAATTTTTAACATTATAAAATAGAAAAACAAATACTATGATTTTAAATATGATAATTTTACAAGCAGCTACCCCAGATTCTTTACTTCCCAATCTACTATTGATAACAATGGTAATTATATTCTGGTTCTTCTTTATTCGCCCTCAATCTAAAAAAGCAAAAGAAGAACAAACCTTTATTACTGAGTTAGAGAAAGGGTTAGAAGTCGTCACAAAAAGTGGAATGATTGGGAAAATCAATAAGATTGACGATAAAGAAATTCAACTTCAAGTAGACACTAAAACTTTTATAAGAATCACTCGAGGCGCAGTTTCTAAAGAATTAACAGATGCGTATCATTCGCCTGCTGAAGAAAAAAAGTAATTCAAAAAAATTATAACGATTTAAGAGCAAGGATTTGAAATCTTGACAATTATCCTATATTAGTAACCTATCATTTCCTTGACCTTAAATCGTTTTTTTAACATTACCTATCTCTCTATGGCTAAAGTTACTATTTGCTTTTTCCGCAAATACAATAATCCTATTGTGGCGATTCCTGCCAATACTCCCATAAAATTCCATAGCACCGCATAGCCATAACTTTCAGCAATTCTAAATCCTAGAAGCGGAGCAATAATCAACCCTACAGAAAAAGCCATTGAATATAACCCCATATATTGGCCACGATTATTTGGATTACTTCTTCCCAACGCTAGTGAACTCGATAAAGGAAAATTAATAATCTCTCCAATTGAAAACAAAGTCATACTCATTACAGCTGCATAAATATTGAAGCCCATAATATTAAAAATCACCAAAGACATAGCAATCAAAATTACTCCCCAAATAATGTAACCCATCTGATCTCTTTTTTTGGCAAGAATATAAACTAATGGCATTTCAATAATTGCAATTAAAACACAATTATAGCTCAACAACACTCCAACACCTGTTTCACTCATCATTAATACTTCTTTACAAAAAAGAGGAAGCACATGAAAAATTTGAATAAATACTATTGCATTGAGAAACCAACATAAAACAAATATCAAATACCAGCCATCTTGGTAAGCAGAATGACGAATAATTTTGGGAGTTTTATGTTTTATTTTTTTTTCGACTTCCTTTTCCTCTTTCATCAAATAAATAAATAAAAGAGCAGCTATAATACAAGTCACTCCATCCACAAAAAATAAAACTCGATAGCCGAATAATCCCGCCAAAATTCCTGCAATAGCTGAACCCAATCCGATTCCTAAATTTATGGCTAAACGATATAGCGACATAGATCGAGTTTTTAATTCTTCGCCGCCGTAAGCAACAATAGAAGCCATCCCTGCAGGTCGAAATGCATCTCCAATTACACTTGTCAAAAATCCCATCAAACAAAACATCCAAAATGTTTTTACTAAAGAGAAAGCAAAGAATAAAAATCCAACTGATAATAACGACCAAAACATTACTCGATAATATCCTACCCTATCAGTCAACCAACCACCGACAAATGCGCCTGCAACGGAACCTGCTCCATGACTTGCCATGATATAACCGATATCTATTTTAGAAAAATTCAACTCAACCGCTAAATAAATAGATAGGAAAAAAAAGACAACTGACCCTGATCGATTAACAAATGTAATGAAAGATAGAAACCAAATGTCTCTGGTTAATCCTGAAAAAGAATCAATATAAAGTTGACGTAGATTTTGATACATGGAATTCGAGTTGTTTGATCTTTGGAAAATGCGAAGTAGCGCTTTATTTTAATTCGGTTTCAAACACACTCATTTGAAAATTAGTTCATTAGGTTGATTATTTCAATAAAAAGGTTTGCTATTAATCTAATAACCAACAAACCTTTTTCCAAAGGATTAATCTTTCTTATAATCTTGATATCCAATCTTTTCTAATTTGGTATATTTTTTTGCGACCTCTTTTAATAGTTTCTTTTTGTAAGCAGAAATTTTCTTTTGAATTACTTTATCATTTGAACCTAAAATTTGAGCAGCCAAAATTCCAGCATTCTTTGCTCCATTTAAAGCAACTGTTGCTACAGGAACACCACTTGGCATTTGCAAAATTGATAAAACAGAATCCCATCCATCAATCGAATTCGATGATTTAATCGGTACACCTATTATTGGTAATGGCGAAAGTGATGCAACCATCCCTGGTAAATGAGCCGCTCCACCTGCACCTGCAATGACTACTTTGACACCTCGATTATGTGCCTTTTTTGAAAACTCAACTAAGCGATCAGGAGTTCGATGTGCTGACACGATAGTGAGTTCAAATGCGATTCCCATTTCTGTAAGAAAGTCAGCGGCTTGGCGCATGATAGGTAGGTCAGAATCGGAACCCATGATTATGGATATTTGTGGTTTTATCATTTTATTTTTAGTTACTTTCATAAAATTTTCTTAATTCTTCAAAGACTATTTCGTACAAATTTTTAATGTCTTCATCACATATCTCCCCCCCTCTTTCGCCTTTTCAATATCTCGATTCAAAATCGTAGCATGCCCCATCTTTCTAAAAGGTTTTGTAATCTTTTTTCCATACAAATGAAATTTTGCACCTTCAACTGCCATACATTGTTTCATATTTTCATAAACTGCATGCCCAGTATACCCATCTGCCCCTAACAAATTTACCATCACACTTGGCATTTTTACATCAGTATTACCGAGTGGCATATTCATGATTCCTCTCAGGTGTTGTTGAAATTGAGAAGTGATGCATGCATCAATCGTATGATGCCCGCTATTATGTGGGCGCGGTGCCACTTCGTTTATTAATATCTGATTATCCTGAGTCAAAAACATTTCCACCGCTAACAATCCACAAATATCAAAAGCCTCAATCGTGGCGATTGCAATTCTATTTGCCAATTCAACCACTTCTTTTGAAACTTCTGCGGGACAAACTAAAAACTCCACCATATTCGTTTCAGGATTAAATTCCATTTCCACAACTGGAAAGTTTCTCACTTCTCCTGATTCATTCCGAGCTACCACCACACTTAACTCTTTCTTGAAATCCACCAATGGTTCCACAATAGATTTAACTGGCAATATTTTATCCCAATCAGATTCATTTTTAATTACAGCAACTCCTCTTCCATCGTAACCTCCTTGCCGAGCTTTCTGAACAAATGGAAATTGCAATTCTCCATTGCCAATTGCTACCTGAATATCCTGTTCATTTTCAAAATACTTAAAAGGTGAAGTAGGTAGATCATTGTCCACATAAAACTGTTTTTGCAAACCTTTGTCTTTTATAATTTGCAAAGCTTGTGGTCGTGGATGAACCTTTTTTCCCTCTTCCTGTAATTTTAACAATGCTTTTACATTAACACTTTCAATCTCAACAGTAATCACATCCTTATCTCTTCCAAAAGCCAAAACATCCTCATAATTTTTAAAGTCTCCTTCAACAAAATTATTGCAAACTTTTCCTGTTGGAAAATCTCTAGAAGCATCGAGCGCCCACATTTCCACATCCCAATTATGAGCTGCAAGAGCAAGCATTTTTCCTAATTGACCTCCACCAAGGATTCCAACTTTATAATTTGAATTGATAATTTGATTCGACACGTTCAAGCATTTTAATTAATTCTAAAAACTTAATCTTTAAGTTATGCGAAAATAAAATTTATCCACCCAACAAAAGAGTTTTTCTTAATAAAAAAACCCCTTTCCTCGAAAAGAAAGGGGTTTGAATATTTTACAAAACTCAATAAAATAAATCTTTCAATTTAATGAAACAATTTGCCAATTGAAAAAAACGTCAATAGAACGTTAGAATTCATGAGACAAAGAATTAAATTGAGTCGATGATTTCATTCAATGTACCACTTGGTCTCATTGATTCTATAGCTTTTGTTGGGTTAGGAGAATAATAACCTTCTATGTCTATAGCCTCCCCTTGCACAGCGTTTAATTCCTCCATAATTTTTGCCTCGTTTTTAGTTAAAGAATCTGCAATAGGAGTAAATTTAGCTTGTAATTCAGCATCAGCTGTTTGATTTGCTAACTCTTTTGCCCAATACATGGCTAGATAGAAATGACTACCTCTATTGTCCAACTCATTTACCATCCTTGAGGGAGACTTCCCATTTTGAAGTAAAGAAACAGTTGCACTATCTAATGCGTCTGCTACAATTTGTGCTTTAGAATTACTATTGTATTTGGCTTCATGCTCTAAAGAAACAGCTAGTGCCAAGAATTCACCTAAAGAATCCCATCTTAAGTGATTCTCTTGATTGAACTGTTGTACGTGCTTTGGAGCAGAACCACCTGCACCAGTCTCAAACAAACCACCTCCATTCATCAAAGGAACAATGGACAACATCTTTGCGCTAGTTCCCAATTCTAGGATAGGAAATAGGTCTGTATTGTAATCTCTCAAAACATTTCCTGTTACTGAGATTGTATCTTCCCCATCTTTCATTCGTTGGATAGAAACCTTAGTAGCTTCCACTGGAGAGAGAATTCTAATGTCTAAACCTGTAGTGTCGTGGTTAGGCAAGTAAGCTTTTACCTTTTGAATTAATTGTGCATCATGAGCTCTGTTTTCGTCTAACCAAAAAATAGCAGGAACATTAGTAGCAGTTGCTCTGTTAACAGCCAATTTAACCCAGTCCTGAATTGGAAGATCTTTTACTTGACACATTCTCCAAATATCCCCTTTTTCTACTTCATGCTCGATCAAAACAGCACCTGTATTATCAATTACTTGAACTTTACCAGATGAAGAAATTTCGAATGTCTTATCATGTGAACCATATTCCTCCGCCTTTTGAGCCATCAATCCAACATTAGGAACTGTACCCATCGTGGTCGGATCAAAAGCTCCGTTTTCTTTACAGAAATCTATCGTCGCTTGATAAATACCTGCGTAAGAACTATCAGGGATAACTGCTTTAGTATCTTGAGAATTGCCTTCTTTATTCCACATTTGACCAGAGGTTCTAATCATAGCAGGCATCGATGCATCGATAATCACATCACTTGGCACATGCAGATTCGTGATACCTTTATCAGAGTCAACCATTGCCAAATCTGGGCCATCAACAAAACAATTCTCTATTTCAGCCTCTACTGCTGTTTTTACAGCAGGGTCTAGGTTGTTTAAATTAGCTAATAAATTACCGAAACCATTATTTACATTCACACCAACTTCATCTAGTTCTTTTCCATACTTTTCGAAAACAGAATTGAAAAATACTTTAACACCATGACCAAAGATAATAGGATCAGAAACCTTCATCATTGTTGCTTTCATATGCAAGGAGAATAACACTCCTCTGGCTTTTGCATCTGCTATTTGTTCTTCAAAAAAAGAAAGCAATGCTTTTTTACTCATAAACGTACCATCGATAATTTCTCCAGCAAGAACAGGTACAGATTCTTTTAAAACTGTAATTCCATTAGCATCTATTAGCTGAATTTTCACACTACCCGCATTAGTAATAGTAACTGATTTCTCGTTGTGTGCGAAATCTCCTGATCCCATAGTAGAGACATGAGAAGTAGAATCAGCAGACCACTTACCCATCCGATGTGGATTTTGTTTCGCGTATGCCTTTACTGGCTTAGGAGCTCTTCTATCTGAGTTTCCTTCTCGTAAAACAGGATTTACAGCACTCCCTTTTATTTTGTCAAAAATTACTTTTATATTTTTTTCCTCGTCGTTAGTGGGATCGTCTGGATAATTTGGAACTGCAAAACCATCTCCTTGTAATTCTTCAATAGTTTTTTTGAGTTGAGGAATAGAGGCCGAAATATTTGGCAATTTAATGATGTTTGCCTCTGGCATTTTAACCAATTCACCCAACTCAGCCAATGAGTCTGCTATTTGTTGTTCTGGCTTCAAATAAGATGGAAAACAAGCAAGAATTCTACCTGCAAGGGAAATATCTTTTGTTTCCATTTCAACTCCACATTGCTTTACAAATGCTTGAACAATAGGTAAAAAAGATTTTGTTGCCAAAGCAGGCGCTTCATCAGTATGTGTATAATAAATTTTAGACGACATATTTTATTTATTTTTTAGAATTTATTTATTTAAACCAAAGAATTGATCATAGCTACATCTAAAATTCTTAACAGTAGCTAAACATATTTTTGGTTCGATATTTCTTCATTCGATGGAAAGGAATTAGTATCATGTTTGACACGCACAACTTGTTACTTTACAATTGTAATTTTAACTACACCCTTTTTTATTGATAAAAACTTAAATTAAAAAAAACATAAAAATATTTACCTAGAAATTTAAGTTTTGTTTTTGGTTAGTTATTTAAAATCATTCCTGATTTCTATTTTTTGAAAAAAAGACAAAAAACGAATATGAATTGTTAATTTGCACTTTCGAAATATGAACTCATTTACCCAAAAACGGTGCAAAAGTAATCATTTATTTACTTCTTTGTGAAAAATTATTCAATTCTGTTTGGACATTATAAAAATAATTAAACATGCATAAACTATTGATTTTACTTTCCTGCTTTTTTATTTTAACTGGTCAAACTTGTAAGCAAAAAAATGGGAAAAAAAGTAATGATTGTCAAGTTATGGGAACTATTAAAGATTTCAAAGGTTTGGATGGTTGTGGTTTTATGATTGTTTTAGAGGATGGTAGTAGATTACAACCTGTAAAATACTCAAGTAAAAATCTTGAAATTAAAGATGGACAAAATATTAGGTTTAATTACGAAGAAATAACCAACCAAGTTGGAATATGTATGGCTGGAAAAATGGTCGAAATTACTTGTATTGAATTCCTGGGAAATACCCCGAACATACCTCCTGGAACAGGAGGAATAAAACCGGAGAAAATTAAGTGTATTAATACTCTTAATCCTTTCGAAACGGAATGGATGATTACAACCATGGAAAAAACAAACGCATACCAAGTAATTAGATATAATTATAGAATTGATGGTTTTGCGTACTACTTTTTGGGCCCAAAAAAAAATATGATATTTGATTGTCAAGGAACTTTGATTTGTGAATCAACATCAAGAGGAACTAAATGCGATGAAAAGACAAAAAGTTACATTGGTGAATTGGTAATTTGGGAGAAAGATTAACTAAAAATTAAACTATGGAAATCAAAAAAATTAATAAAATAGATTAATAATTATTGTACCATATCACCTATAATTACCTAATCAAAATGACACACTAAACAAGGTATATTAATAAAATTATGTCAAATCCAAACCTCGATCCTTCTGACGAAAATTTCACTTCGGAAGAACAACAATATGAAAAGGCATTGCGTCCCAAAATGCTTGGCGACTTTAGTGGTCAACCTAAAATTGTAGAAAATTTAAAAATTTTTATTGCTGCAGCAAAGTTACGAGAAGAAGCTTTGGATCATGTACTATTGCATGGCCCACCGGGACTAGGGAAAACAACACTGTCCCATATTGTCTCTAATGAATTAGAAGCCAATTTAAAAATGACTTCTGGCCCAGTCTTGGAAAAGCCTGGTGATTTAGCTGGCCTTCTTACTAACCTAGAAGAAGGTGATGTTCTTTTTATTGATGAAATACATCGACTAAATACAGTCGTAGAGGAATATTTATATTCTGCAATGGAAGATTATCGAATTGATATTATGATTGATTCAGGACCAAATGCTCGAAGTATTCAATTGTCACTCAATCCGTTCACATTAGTTGGAGCAACTACTCGAATGGGTCTTTTAACTTCACCAATGCGGGCAAGATTTGGTATCAATTGCCATTTGGATTACTATTCAGTAGAAGTATTAGAAGGAATCGTTAAACGAAGTGCTAACATTTTAAATGTGCCAATAACGGATACTGGGGCTCATGAAATTGCTAGAAGAAGTCGTGGAACTCCTCGTATAGCCAACGCTTTACTCAGAAGAATGCGAGATTTTGCCCAAATAAAGGGTGATGGAACTATTGATGTGAAAATTGCAAAATTCGGTTTGACTGCCTTGAATGTGGATGAAAGTGGATTGGACGAGATGGATAATAAAATTTTGTCAACCATCATTCATAAATTTAAAGGTGGTCCGGTTGGTTTGACAACAATTGGGACAGCTGTCGGAGAAGAAGCTGGAACCATTGAAGAAGTTCACGAACCGTTTTTAATTATGGAGGGTTATATCCAACGAACGCCCCGTGGAAGACTCGTCACGGAAAAAGCCTATGTGCACCTCGGCATAGTCCCACCTACCAAAACCGGAAGTCTGTTTTAAAAAAAATCCCTTCTAGAAAAGTAAATTTCCAGAAGGGATTTTTTTAATTTTCTTCTTGCATCATTCGTCGCTTTTTGTATTTTTTTCTTTTGAACTCCCAAAGTCTCCCTTTAGTGTCTATCAAAAACAATAAATTATTATATAATTCAAATTCAATTACATTGTGATAATTTAACGTTCTTGAAATCTCTATATCATCACAACAATTTTCGGTGCAATCTAAATTAGGAGTAAAAACCAATCGCCCAATATCTGTAGCTTGATATTTCATTTCACAAATATTAACCGTTCGATTAAATCGCAATCTCCCCTTTGCCAAAAATTCAACCCAAAATTTTTGTCTCGGTAAAAAATTAATCTCAAACGTCTCGGCATCTCGAATATTGACTAAATCCCAACCTCCTGAAAACTTATTAAAATCAGAACTAGTGTACTTTTGTTTTTTATATTTATATTCAATATTAATTTGTTTCGCGTAGGATTCGATTGATGGAAGTCCAATAAAAATTCTTCGCTTATTTATTTTTTTTTCATCTACGATTTTATCAAAAGAAAGCTCACCTGTTTTTGTATTTGTCCTAACTTGTGTCCCATAAATTTGAGGTCGCCCTTTTCTTACCTCTATTCTATCTATCATTAAAGCAAATGTTTTCATTTCTAAATCTCCATTTACTACCGCTTCTTGAAAAAGTGGAATATACTTTTGTTGATAGCTTAATGCAGCATGTTGAATTACCCTAAAAATAGAAATAGCAGCTTTTTTGCCTACAATTTTTTTACTTGGATAACCATTTTTAGCAATAATTTCCTCGCAACGAGTTAAATTTTTTGAATCAATTACAGATTGTTTCCTCCGCAATTCATTGATAGAAGTAAAGTTTTTATCTTCTGTTTGAGCTAGTTCTTGAATTTTAATTCGATATTTTTGATCATCCTCTCCCATTTGAATTAACTCTTCGCGCAAAGTCAAATCCATTCCTGCTTTTTGAGATTTGAATTCCATTTCAACTTTTTTCCAACAACGTTTCCTCTTTCTCAAATTTATAAAATCACTTTCATTATCCGCTAACCAACCTTCCACACCTTCCCAATCAAACTGAATAGCTTGAGTTATTTTTTTTTGTGCTTTTCTATTTTTTTTATTAAAGTCATAGCATCGAGCGACAGCATATTTTAACCAGGCATTTTGAGGTTGAACTATTGCAGCCTTTTCATAACAAATTATACAATTGTTGTAATCTTTGTTTTCAAAAGCTAATCTACCTTTTTCCAACAAAGCTAAAAACTCATCATCCACTTTTTGCGCAGAACTATTTCCCTGAAAAAGAAACCAACTAATTATTATTAATATCCAATTTCTCATATCGTTTTTTTACAAAATTAATCAAAAAAACAAAAAACGATGTTAGTGCAGTTTGCATTAACATCGTTTTTTAGAATATCGTTATTCCATACTCTATAAATCATGCATATCATTAAACCACAGAAGATTGCTTCTCCACCACCTGCGCTCGAACCAAATCCGACAAACCAATAATCCAGTCTGGATGATCATTTAAACTATCCACTAAATCAATATGCTCACCACCAAGTTCTTCAAATTCTTCTTGATATTCATCTAAAATTTCTATTGTAGTTTCCAAACAATCAGAAACGAAAGCTGGACAAAAAACCAATAATCGTTTGTCTCCAGCATCTGCTCTAACTTTTAAAATATCGCTTGTATATGGTTGGATCCAAGGATCTCTTCCCAGTCGGCTTTGAAAACAAATAGTATATTTTTCTTTTGGTAAATTTAACTTTGCTGCCAATGCATAGGTTGTATCATGACATTGTGCAGAGTAACAAAATTGATTTTTCTCTGACAATACTGCACAACAATTATCTGTTTTTAAGCAGTGATTACAAGTATCCGCTTTTTTCATTTGTCGTTGAGGCAAACCATGATAACTGAATAATATATGATCGTAACTATCCAAATCATATTTTTTGGAATTCTTCACAAACACATCAATCATAGGTTCATAGTCATGAAATGAATTTACTATTTTTAATGAAGGGATTGCTTGTTTTTTAGATAGCAAACGCATCACTTCCTCATAGACAGAGCCAGTCGATGCTGAGGCATAATGAGGAAATAGTGGAATCACAATCAATTCTCTAATTTGATTAGACATTAATTTACCCAAAACAGAGGCGATTGAAGGATTTTGATAGCGCATCGCCAATTCGACAATATATTCATTACCTAACTCTTTTTGTACTCCTTCCGCCAATCGTTCACCATAAAATTTTAATGGTGAACCTTCTTTTGTCCAAAGCTGCTTGTATAATTTTGCAGAGCTGTTGGATCGAAATGGAGCAATAATACCTCTAACCAACAATTGACGTGGTAACCAAGGGATGTCTATTACTCGACCATCAGTCAAAAATTGTTGTAGATATCTCCAAACTGAACCATAAGAAGGATCATCAGGAGTTCCTAAATTGACAAGAAGAACCCCGATCTTAGTCTTTAAATTAACTGGCATTAATCATCTTTTTGAAAAAAAAATAAAAATACAACAGCGTAAGGGAATACATGTTTAGCTTAGCGTAAAAAATATGTCATATTTATCATAAAGAAAAAAAAGATATTTCAAATAATTGGGATACTATTTTCCTAAACTTACCTTTGTTTTTTTTTGTGGTGGACTATTCCTAAATAAAAACTTATGAAAAAACCATTAATTTTAGTTACTAATGATGATGGCATAACAGCCAAAGGAATCAAGGCATTAGTTGAAGTTGCCAAAAAATTAGGTGAAGTTGTAGTAGTAGCTCCTGACTCTCCTCAAAGCGGAATGGGGCATGCCATCACCATTCACGATCCATTGCGCCTAAAAAAAGTAGATATATTTGAAGGTGTGGAATCTTATGAATGCTCTGGAACTCCTGTGGATTGCGTAAAACTGGGTAAATATGTGGTACTAAAAAATCGAAAACCAGATCTTTGCGTTTCTGGAATAAATCATGGTTCTAATGTAGCCATCAATATTTTGTACTCAGGAACCATGTCAGCTGCAATGGAAGCTTCATTAGAAGGTGTGAATAGTATTGGTTTTAGCTTATTAGATTTTGATGCTGATGCTGATTTTGCACCTGCTCAAGTTTGGATAGAAAAATTGATGCGAATGGTTTTAGAAAAAGGACTATCAGGAGGTAAACTTTTAAATGTAAATATTCCGAAATTACCTTTAGATAAAATTAAGGGAATGAAAGTTTGTTACCAATCTGATTCTCGTTGGGTTGAAGAATTTGAAGAAAAAAAAGATCCCATGGGAAAAAATTATTATTGGATCACAGGTTCCTTTGTGAGTAATGATTTGACAGATGAATCGGATGTAAAAGCATTAGATAATGGATATATTTCAATTGTTCCTTCAATGCATGATTTAACGGATTACAAGGCAGCCAGAGATTTAAAATGGATGGAAGAATAAATAAGAACATGATTTAAATATCATGATTGGAAATAAATATTTTTTATTAAAAATCGGATATAGCATTTTTAACCCTTTGTTCCCCAAAAAAAAGTGTCAACAAGACGTTGAATAGTTAATCTCTCGTTAAAATTCATCATTTATTGGTTAACCAACTCCATTTCTTTTTGTCATTCTATGAAGTAGAATTATCTTTAGGGCTCAAGCAAAGTTCTTTATTTATTTTGATTTTATCCTAAAATAAAAAACATACACGTTAAATTTTGACAAAACTTTAATTATGAAAAAATTTTTAATTTTTAATTTTTTGATTTTCTCTTCATCCATTTTTGCTCAAACTCGAATGATCGAGAAAGTGGAAAAGAAAGGAGATGAAATCGTAATCCCTTACGAGAAACATGTACTGTCTAATGGACTGACATTGGTGATTCACGAAGATCATTCTGATCCTTTAGTTCATGTGGATGTAACTTACCATGTAGGCTCAGCTCGTGAAGAATTAAACAAATCTGGATTTGCACATTTCTTTGAGCACATGATGTTTCAAGGTTCTGAAAATGTTGCAGATGAGGAGCATTTCAAAACAGTTACCGAAGCAGGTGGAACGCTTAATGGGACAACCAATCGTGACCGAACTAACTACTTCGAAACTGTACCTAGTAACCAATTGGAAAGGATGCTTTGGTTGGAAGCTGATCGAATGGGATTTTTCCTTGATGCTGTAACTCAGAAGAAATTTGAGGTTCAACGTGAAACGGTAAAAAACGAAAAGGGCCAAAATTATGACAACCGGCCGTACGGTCCTTACAATGAATTACAAGCAGCTGCTTTATACCCTTTTGGTCACCCATATTCTTGGTTAACAATCGGGAAGTTAGAAGATCTTGATCGAGTTAATGTAGAAGATTTGAAAAAATTCTTCTTAAGATGGTATGGTCCAAACAATGCAACATTGACTGTAGGTGGTGATGTAAAACCAAAAGACGTTATCAAAATGGTAGAGAAATATTTTGGAAATATTCCTGCTGGACCAGCTGTAAAAAACATGAAATTAGAAAAACCCGTTTTACCTGAGAACCGATACGTTTCCTATGTAGATAAAAATATCAGATTCCCTGCCGTAATTTTTACTTACCCAACTGTACCTAGATTTCATAAAGATGAGGCACCTTTAGATTGCTTAGCTGAAATTTTAGGAACCGGGAAAAGTTCATATTTTTATAAGAATTTCGTAAAAACTCAAAAAGCAATTCAAGCTTCCTCTTTCAATCCAGCAAGTGAATTGTCCGGAGAATTCTCTATGTTTATTTTGCCTTTCCCGGGTCAAACCTTAGAAGTTTTTGAATCGCAGGTATTGCAAATCTTAGAAGACTTTCAAACAGCTGGAGTGACTGATGCTGATATCGAAAAATTCAAAGCAGATACAGAGTCAAGTATGATTAATAGCTTGGCAAGTGTAAGCGGAAAAGTTTCTCAATTAGCTAGCTTCCAAACTTTCAAAGGTACTCCAAACGGAATTGGTGCTGAGTTGGATAGATACATGGGAATCACCAAAGAAGATGTAATGCGTGTATTTAAAAAATACATTAAAGACCAACCTTATGTACTAATCAGTGTATTGGCAAGTGAAGGTGCCAAACCTGCAAAAGAGGATAATTTTGTATTTCAAACAGAAGGGAAAAATCCATTTCCCACCACGGACTACTCAAAAATGGTTTACAATAAAGCTAGTGGCGATACATTCGACAGAAGTAAAAAACCTGGTTTAGGAGCTAATCCTGTGGTTAAAGTTCCTGAATTTTGGACATCAACCTTTAAAAATGGAATGAAAGTTATCGGAACTAAAAGTGATGAGATTCCTACCGTTTCTTTGCAGTTGACCATTAATGGAGGACATAAATTAGATGCTATTGACAAATCAAAATCTGGTTTAGCCTCGTTAACTGGTAACATGATGAATGAAACCACTAAAAATTACACTTCAGAAGCAATCCAAGAGGAACTTCGAAAACTTGGAAGTAGCGTCAGTATGTTTGCAGGAAGAGGTTCTACAACTATGTTTGTAAGTTCTTTAAAAAAGAATTTACCGGCCACTTTAAAATTTGCAGAAGAAATCTTAATGAATCCTTTGTTTGCAGAGGAAGATTTTGAAAGATTGAAAAAACAACAATTGGAAGAAATCAAAAGTAGTCGTAAAAATCCAAGTGTTACTGCAAGCCAAGTTTACAATAGACTACTTTACGGAAAAGATCACATTTATGCAATTCCAGCAAGTGGTGATGAAGGATCAGTAGTGAATATTACTTTAGATGATGTAAAAGCGTTTTACAATAAATATTACTCTCCATCTGTTTCAGAATTAGTAGTAGTAGGTGATATTTCTGAAGAAGAAGTACTCCCTCAATTACAGTTTCTAAAAAGTTGGAAAGCAAAACAAGTAACTATTCCTTCCGCTGCTGTTACAGAGCAAAAGGAAAAAACAAAAATCTATATCGTTGACAAAACAGATGCTCCTCAATCAGAAATCAGAATCGGTTACTTAACTGATATGAAATATGATGTAACCGGTGACTACTTCAAGTCTTACTTGATGAATTTTCCATTGGGAGGTGCTTTCAATAGTCGAATCAATTTGAATCTTAGAGAAGATAAAGGTTGGACTTACGGTGCTCGAGCAGGATTCCAGGCTGATGAAGAAGTAGGTTCATTTACAGCAAGTGCTGGCGTAAAAGCTGTCGCTACTGATAGCAGTGTGGTTGAATTTATCAACGAAATCAAAGGTTACCAAGAAGGTGGAATTACTGATGATGAGTTATCATTTATGAAAAGTTCTATAGGCCAACGTGATGCCAGAAATTACGAGACACCTCGTCAAAAAGCTGGATTTTTGCGAAGAATCGTTCATTATGATTTAGATCGTACCTTCGTTGATGAGCAAACTAATATCGTTAAAGATGTAACGAAAGATGAATTGAATAACTTGGCTAAAAAATATTTACAACCAGAAAACATGTACATCTTGGTAGTAGGTGATGAAAAATCTATTCGTCCAGGATTAGAAAAATTAGGCTACGAAATTATTGTTTTAGATGCAAGTGGTGAAGTAAAAATCGCTAAGCCTTAAAAAAATAAATTTGTATTTAGCCAACTTGTTGATTGGAAAATCAACTGCTTAGTTATCTATTTATTAGTGGTGATAGCGTTTAATACGCTATCACCACTTTTTTTCCCTTCTCAAAAAATAAAGATCTATACTAATCTTGTAATCTGTAACCTCTGTAATTGGTAATCGTGAAATACTTTCCCAAAGTAACGTCTTAGTTTTGAACAGGTAACGAAAATGAGAGATTTATGATATTAAGAAGAAGAGTACGATTATTAATAGTCATAATGTTTTATTTGCTCCAAAAATCCATAATTTGCATTAATACTATTCATTAAATTTATTTTTATACAAATGAAAATAGCTTTTATCCAAACTGGAGGAACAATTGATAAAGACTACCCTAAGTCAACCAAGGGGTATGCCTTTGAATTTGGTGAACCTGCTACTCGACGGATTTTGGAAAAACTAAATCCATCTTTTGATTATGAAATTTTGACCACATGCCAAAAAGATAGTTTAGATATAACCGATAATGATCGCCAAGATTTAGTGACTTTAATAAATAAAAACTCAGCTAATAAATTTATCATCACTCATGGAACTGATACGATGATAGAAACTGCGAATTTCATTTCCTCCAAAATAAAAAATAAAGTAATTGTCTTAACTGGAGCAATGCGACCTGAACAATTTTCCAATTCTGATGCATCGGTTAATGTGGGAGGAGCAATTGCCGCAATCCAAATTTTAAATGAGGGAGTGTATCTTTTTATGACTGGTATTTTGAAATCCTATGACAAAATAAAACGTGATATAAGTACTGGAAAATTTTATTAAATTACAAAATCAACAAGATAAAATTATAGATGGAACAAACCACAAAACATATCCAAAATGTTCAAAAAAAGGTTTTGTTATTTGGACCTTAAGCTAAAAACATTTAACTAAAAAATCATAAAGCCAAGTTCAAAACCATTCGAATCACTACTCTATTATTTTTTTTCATTTTTTGGGAAAACACAAATCACTTACCTACAGTGCGGTGCGGTCTCACATTGCAAAGGTGATGTCTCCCAAAAAGAACAAACTATAATCATCGAAAAAAATCAAATCAAAAAATTGTTGATGGTTACGAAAAGTCATTTAAATATGTTGAAGTCATGGATTTAAGAGATCAATCTGTTATGCCTGGATTTATGGTATGAATGTACATATAGAACGTAAATTATCTCCAGTTCGATACTCATAAAGTTTTAGAATTAGCAATGCTGAAGTTTTGCTTAAAACTACAATGTATTGTGAAAGGGCTTTGATGGCAAACATCACAACAGTTCGATAACTTGGAGGAACAGGTGTAAATATTTCTCCCATAGATGCCATATGTAAAAATTTTATTCGTGGCTCAAGAATTTATACTGCCGAAACAAGCGTAGCAACTACTGGAGACATGCCGATACAAAAAATGGTAAGAAAAAAGAATTAATGAAAGATCCAGGCCTACTTGACGGAGTTATTAATAATCCTTAAGAAGCTCAAAAGGCTGATCGGAAAAGATATAAAAATGGTGCAGATGTAATTTAAAATAACTCTACTGGAGGTGTCCTTTCTGCTGCTAAAGATGAGAAAGCTACTCAATTCAGTATAGAAGAAATTAAAGAATTAGTCGAAGCAGTTGACGATTATGGATTAGTAACTGTTGTACATGCCCATGGTCCACTTGGCACGAAACGTGCAGGTGGTATAGAGATCCAAAGTATCGAACATGGAACATTTATGAACCTAGATACTATTGAGTTGATGAAACAGCGAGGCACTTACTTGGTTCCAACTATCTCTGAAGGAAAATTTGTTTTTGAAAAAGCGATGAAAGATGTAATTTATGCAAAAACGAGTAGGACCCTACGCAACAGATAACAACAATTATCATCATAGCACTTATATTATCTACGGCAATAAAACACCGCTCAAAATATTCAATCAATTCCCCATCTAATTCCCCATCTAATTCCCCAAAAGATAATTTTCATTATTGATTCAACAAAATTATGACTATAAAACTCCTCCCTTTATGTTCAATTAGGGGGAAGAGCTTTTTCAATTGTCATGTATTCGAAGTTTGTAAATTTTGATTGATCAAAACAAATGTTTAGTTGAGAACAGCTCTTCGATTTAATCTAAAATCAAATTTAATTAAATAGTAAATGCAAATTTTATGTAAACTAGTTTACAAGAATCATGAATATAAACAACATTTTGAAAGATAGCTGAGTTACTAAATAAGCAAGACAATTACAATTTTATCTTAGACTTGACTCATAAATATAAAATCAAATAACCATTTATTAAATCTCGTAAATACATTGTTAAATTTAGAAATAATAACCTATTTACATAAACTTATTACAATATGAAAAATGAAACAATTCTCCTTGGAATAGCCTTAATTATCTTTTCCAGCTTATTCACTTCTTGCCAGAAAGAGAATATTGCTCCAACTGCAACCAAAGAATTTGCCACTAATAATTTGTCTACAAATACCAATATTATTACTTTAACCGATCCTGATTTGAAACCTATGAGTGTCCTCAGTTTTCCGATCACAATTGTATCTACTAATTGCCCAACAGGTGGTTACAACCTGACAGTCTCTTCTCCGGATGTTGACATTTCAAATGGTACTTTTTCCATAAATTGGTACAAAAATACAGAGCAACAGATCTATTCCAATGGACTAAATGTAGATTGTGTCTGTGGATTTGGATTACGTGTTGAAATTATTGATGACACTGGTTTATTAGTCGCCGACAGTTCTATAGATATTCCAGGTTGCTAGATAGTTCTCATAAGAATCGGGCTCCACAATTTTCAGGACGGTCTTCTTTATAATATGAGACTTTCAATAAAAAAATTTAGAGCATTTAGAGCTATTTATTTTTTTGAAACCAATTTGTGTCTTAAGTGGTGTAAAATTCACTTTATCCTACAAAAACCTCAGATTGAAGTTACAAAGATATTAACCAATGAATTTTTAACCTAATTCATCAATAACCAGAATTAAAAAATGGACAATCAGAATTAATTTTCTAATTGTCCATTTTTAGTTTAATAATAAAATTAAAATATCATTTTTTATCTGTTAACATTCTAATTTTAATACTCAAAGCTGCAAACAACAAAGTCATGAATGGACTCAACCAATTAAATATGGCATAGAAAAAATACTCTCCAACTGAAACGCCAAGTACTTCACTTTGATATGCACCACAAGTGTTGTGAGGAATTAATACTGATGTAACCGTTCCAGAATCCTCCAAAGTTCTACTTAAATTCTCTGGTGCTAACCCTTTGTCTTCATAGGCCTTAGCAAACATTTTACCTGGAACTACAATAGCTAAATACTGATCTGAAGCAGTTATATTTAAAGCTAAACAACTTGCTACAGTACTTGCAAACAATCCAAAAATAGAATCCGATAAACTCAACAATGCTGAACTAATCCTTGACAATGCACCTATTGCATCCATCAATGCACCAAAAAACATGGCACTTATAATTAAATAAACTGTCCACATCATTCCCTCCATACCCTTCCCTTGAAGGAGTTTTGCTAGGTTATCTTTTGTGTCATCTCCTAATTCTTGAAATTCAGAGGTAGATGGCAATGCTAGCTCTGTACTAGTAATTAATGATTTCCAAAACGCCTTAATAATTGCCAAAAAATTTAATGTAGAAACACCTACTAATTCTTTTATAACCTCAGGTTGAAAGATTACCGCAAATACTCCTCCCATCAATGCACCTATAGTCAATGCAACTAAAGGTTTAATTTTCATAACAATTGCCCCGACCACAATGGCTGGAACAATAAATACCCAAGGAGTTATATTAAATTTGCTAGTTAACATATCACTAATCAAAGTATCCTGTGTAGTTGGTTCTACAATATCCATCGTAAATCCAATTACTATAAAGATTACAAGTGTAACCAAAATTGATGGAATTGTAGTCCATGCCATATATTTAATATGAGTGAATAATTCACCGCCCGCCATTACAGGAGCTAAATTAGTCGTGTCACTTAATGGAGACATTTTATCGCCAAAATAGGCACCTGAGATAATTGCACCTGCTGCCATACCCAAAGGAATATTCATTGCTCCTGCAATGCTAACTAATGCAATTCCTACAGTTGCGGATGTTGTCCAAGAACTTCCTGTTCCCAACGAAATAATAGCACAAATTATAACGGATGCAGCAAGAAAAATGGATGGACTTAAAATTTGTAGACCATAATAAACCATTGAAGGAACGATTCCACTAATCATCCATGTACCTGCCAAAGAACCAACTAATAGTAAAATTAAGATTGGTGTAATTACGCTTTTGAGGTTTTCCCATATTACTATACTCATAGCTCTTATACCTACCTTATTAAGCGAACCTACAATTGCTGCAATAACTCCTCCTGTCAATAAAATAAAGTGATTTGAATACTGGCCAAATAATTCACCACCATTATATATATTGTAAGCCAACATCATGATCAATAAAACGACAGGAATTAACGCCTCCCATATATTCAATTCCCTGTTAAAAATTATTTCCTCATCCTTTGGATTATTATCTTGGTTTTTCATAAATATTTAAAATTCGTTTTGTGAAATTTTCAAAGCAGTAAATATAATCAAATTCCAATAGTCTCAAAAAGTGAAAAAACTAAGACTTAAACTTTAAGTATCGGTACCAACAGTTCTATCATCCTAGCAAGATTGATTAAAATGAAAATTTGAATTTTTATATTATCAATCGAAATAAGAAAGATTCGATTTTTATCAAAAAAATCTTAGTTTAACAAATCCCTACCTTATTTGAATTAATTTGTTTTTAAAACCAAATAAATAAAGCTAGTGCTAGTTTATCAATTGAACCTTTTTTCCAATAAATAAATGTTAAAAAATGCTTTATTTTTCTTAAGTTTCTTTTGTTTAACTAGCAAAAACAGTTATCTTTGCACTCCAATTGAAGAAAATGGATTCATTTTGAAATTTCTGGCTTTGTAGCTCAACTGGATAGAGCACTTGACTACGAATCAAGAGGTTGCAGGTTCGAATCCTGCCAAGGTCACATTTAATTAATTATTTTTAACACAATCACAATGTCTAGAGTTTGTCAATTAACAGGAAAACGTCCAATTGCAGGAAATAATGTTTCTCACTCTAATCGTAGAACGAAACGTCGATTTCTTCCAAATTTGATCAAAAAACGTTTTTTCATTCCTGAAACAGGAGAATGGGTGACGTTGAAAGTTGCTACTAGTACATTACGTACTATCAACAAATTAGGAATTTACGAATACCTGAAAGAAGCACAACGTAAAGGAATGAACGTTGGAGTTAAATTAAAATAATCACATTTTAAATATTTCATAAAATGGCTAAGAAAAGCAAAGGTAACCGGACTCAAATTATTTTGGAATGTACAGAACATAAAGCTTCTGGACAGCCAGGTACTTCTCGGTATATTACCCAAAAGAATAAAAAGAATACACCAGACAGATTAGAATTAAAAAAATATAATCCAGTCCTTAAAAAGTATACTGTTCATAAAGAAATTAAGTAATTGACTTGAAGATTTTAATTAATAGGGTTATTTTGCAACTCTTTGTATTATTTTCTTCACTAAAAAATATCAATCATGGCTAAAGTATCCAAAAATGCAAGAGTAGGTCAACGTGCAGCCAATGCAGGTTCAGGAAGAGATTTCGTTAAAGTTGTTAAAAGCATCAAAGACGAAGCAACCGGAAAATATACCTACAAGCAAGTGATGATTCACAAAGACAAAGTGAAAGAATTTTTCGCTAAAAAATAATTTGAACTTTTTTCGTTTAAAACAGTTCACAAAAAGGCTTTTCTTCTATCTTTAGGGGAAAGCCTTTTTTCGTTTTTAATAGATTTTATTGAGCTAGGTAGAACTTTTAATGTTCAACGTCAAAAGAATAAACTATTCTCATTATTCACTCTTAATCATTAAAAAATAGATGAGTTTTTTTAAAAAAATATTTGGTCAAAAATCTGAAGAGGAAAAGAAAGAGCAATTAGACAAAGGATTGGAGAAGACTAAATCAGGATTCTTCGACAAAATCAAAAAAGCAGTTGCAGGTAAAACGACTATCGATGTCGAAGTACTGGATGAAGTAGAACAAGTTCTCATTACGTCTGATGTTGGTCTGGAAACGACAATCAAAATTATTGATCGAATTGAAGCAAGGGTAGCTAAAGATAAATATGTCAATACCTCTGACCTAAATGAGATCATGAGAGATGAGATCGTTCAATTATTGTCAGAAACTAATACCGAGGAGCTTGAAGATTTCAATCCTCCTGTTGACAAAAAACCTTATGTTTTAATGGTTGTAGGTGTGAATGGAGTTGGAAAAACAACCACTATTGGTAAACTTGCCAATGCTTACACTCAACGTGGTCATAGAGTAGTAATTGGAGCAGGTGATACTTTCCGTGCAGCTGCGGTTGACCAATTGAAAATTTGGAGTGATCGAGTAGGTTGTGATTTTTTTGCAAAAGGTATGAATACTGACCCTGCTGCTGTTGCATATGAAACGGTTCAATATGCGATGAACAATGATTGTGATGTGGCTATTATTGATACAGCTGGTCGATTGCATACTAAATTGAATTTGATGCGAGAGTTGACTAAAATCTATAATTCTGCAGGTAAAAAAATGGAAGGTGCTCCTCATGATGTAATGTTAGTTTTGGATGCAACAACTGGTCAAAACGCTATCGAACAATGTAAACAATTTACTGCCGCAACAGATGTAAGTTGCCTAGCATTAACAAAACTAGATGGAACAGCTAAAGGTGGAGTTGCTATTGGAATCTCTGACCAATTTCAAATTCCAATTAAATTTATCGGAATTGGAGAAGGTGTTGATGACTTGGCTATTTTTAATAAAAAGAAATTCGTGGAGACGTTTTTTGAGAAGTAGAATTAGTAAAATATTGCAATTAGAAAGAGAAGCTACTTCAAAATCAATTTGAAGTAGCCTCCTTTTTTTTATTAAAATATGAAATTAAATAGCTTTTGGCTGCCATTTTCCCCGTGTAAAATAAAGTATCCCAAACAATACAATTAGTATTGCTGGGAAAACAGCTAAATTATCCAATGTGGCCTGCCCTGCAGCAAGATCTGCAGCCTCTTCAGCTAATCCATTAGCAATAGCAGAAGCTCTTTCTGTATCTAACCACCCCCCAATCACAGGTTGCCATAATGAAGTTGCAAACATACCAACTCCACCTATAAAGGATAACCCAAGTGCACCAGTTTGGGGTGTATATTCAGCAGCAGCACCAATCATTGTTGGCCAAAAATACATCACTCCTATTGCAAAAAGAACAGCCGCAAAATAAACCATTCCCCCAGTTGCAACACTCATCAACCCAATTCCTAAAGTAGCAACAACAGCTGATCCAAATAACACACCTATTGGCTTAAATTTATGAATAAGTGGACCTCCAAAGTATCTACCTACAGCCATTAATCCTGTAATCATTGCCAAAATCAACATTGGATGAGCTCCTGAATTTCCCAATATCTTTTCTACCCATTGCTGTGTCCCTAATTCTGCAGTCGCAGTCAATGTCATACATAATGCCAATATCGAATATAATAATCCAAAATATTGATAAATTAACCCTGCAACCAATACAATCAAACCATATTTCAAATAAGTACTGGCCTCTCCTGGAAACCATTGTTGCAATGTTAAATCAGAAGCAGCAATAAGAACTAACCCAAATACTATAGTTAAATATATCGGCGGAAATAATTTCTTAAAATCAATAGCTTCTGACTCTGGCTCTTCAGGAAATTGTTGGCCAAATATCATCCAAGCATAAATCAAGGTAGGAATCAACATAATAGCAATTTGTAATTGCCAGCCTAAACCTAGGTTAGTCATCAATGCAGAAACCAGGGCTCCAATTACGATTCCGCCCGGAAACCAAACATGAAACTTATTTAACATTGTTGTTTTATTGCCGTCAAACATATTTGCAATCATTGGATTACAGGCAGCCTCAACAGATCCATTTGCAAAACCAATAAAAAAAGTTGAAATCAATAATGTCCAAAAACCTCCAGCAAAGATGGTCATGATAAGCCCAAGGAGGTGAGTGATAAATGCAACCCACATGATCTTTCGAGGTCCAACTGCATTGTATAAGGGTCCTCCAATCATAGTTGCAATTGGAAACCCTAGGAATGCCATAGCATTTACCCAGCCTAACTCTGTGTCAGTCAATTTAAAATCAACTCCAAGCTGTGAAAGAATTCCTGCTCTAATTGCAAAGGTCATTGCAGTAACGGTAAGAGCTATACAACTTGCGTTAAATAGTCTTCCCTTGTTAATTGTAGCCATAAAATGTTTGTTTTTCGTTTTGTAATTATTTTCTAAAATACCAAAAACTCAAAGCAAGCTTCTAGTTTATAGTAATCAATAGTCAATATAGCAAAAAATAAAATGATTTATAAGCAACATGTATTTTTTACACTAAGAATGATAAAATAGAAAGCGATTACAAATTTATTTTGCAATCGCATATTAAGTTTGAAACTAAATTTAAGGTGACTACTATTCCTCCTTCCTTTTCTTCCATCTTCCCTCTTCCTTTAGCACTTTGGTTATCATCCATTCTAACTGGCCATTCATACTACGAAATTCATCAGCAGCCCATTTCTCAACTAGCTTCATAGTTTCTTCATCTACTCTAAGTACAAATTTCTTTTTTTCCATAACAATACATTTACACTCCTAAAATACTAAATGAAATGTTGGGTTTCTCCAATATTTCATTCAATTTTTTGCAAAAAAAATATCCATGACACAGTTTCAACCGTGCCACAGATTTTATGTTTTAAGTATTTAAAGTTCCAGTATTTAAAACTGGAGTCGCTTCCTGATCTGAACAAAGCACCACCATCAAGTTGCTCACCATTGCCGCTTTCTTATCTTCATCCAAATCAATAATTTTTTTCTCAGAAAGTGCTTCCAACGCATGCTCCACCATTCCAACTGCCCCTTCCACTATTTTGAAACGAGCAGAAACAATCGCTTCAGCTTGTTGTCGTTTTAGCATAGCACTTGCAATTTCTGGAGCATAAGCTAAATAGCCAATTCTTGCCTCCAAAACTTCCAAGCCTGCCATCGATAGTCGATTAGTCAATTCCTCTTCCATTGCTTCATTGACTTCTTCCAATCCTGAACGTAAAGTTGTTTCCAATTGGTCATCATCAAAATTGTCATAAGGATAACGACTTGCCAGAATCCGTACAGCAGCATCACTTTGGATTCTTACAAAGCTTTCATAATCATCCACTTCAAAAGCTGCTTTATAGGTATCACTTACTTTCCAAACCAAAATTGAACTAATTAAAATTGGATTACCCATTTTATCATTTACTTTAACTCGCTCCGTTTCGAAGTTACGTGCTCTAAGTGAAATTTTTGATTTACTGTAAAATGGAATGACCCAAAAGAATCCATTTTCTTTTACTGTACCTACATACTTTCCAAATAAAACTAATACTCTTGATCCATTTGGATTAACCAAAAAGAAGCCAGGAATTAGAAATATGGCAACTGGAATTAGCACAACTACAAAGGGTTTTTGAATAACTACAACTCCATATATTATCAAAGCAATTATTACAAATAAAACGATAAGTACTAAATAACCTGAAATAGGTTTTGTTATTTTTTCGAATTTTTGATTTTTTTCAACTTCCATAATTTTAATTATTTTAATATTAAAACAATATCATAAATATATCATATTACTTTCTTAGAAAGAAGAGATTTCGATGAAAGAATTAAAATTTTCGATTAAAAAAATCTGAAGGGATTCAATAATTAAAGGAACTAGTCTTTTTTTCTATATTTGTTTTTCAATCAAAAAAAAATTGAACCTGATACAATTGAATTAATAATTTATAACCAAAAATATACTGATTTACTCCTTTAAACGATCATCAATACTTTTCAAAATCTAATTTATCCTTAAATAAACTGGTTGTCCAAGGTCAAAAAAACTCAATAATTATTCTATTTTTAATGTTTTTCGATCATAACCTAAATAAAATAAAAGTCTTAGATATAAATGAAAATAGCAAATTTTAAAGTTGACACAAGTCTTACCTCTATTCTGGGTGAAAACTATAGATCAACAGAAGCTGCCATAAAAGAATTAGTAGATAATGCATGGGATGCTGATTCTGCTCAATTGAAAATAATAATGCCTGAACCTTTTGCAAAGGCAGAAATTATTATTGAGGACAACGGCTCCGGAATGACAGAAAAGGAAATTAGGAATGAATATTTATTTATAGCAAGAAGTAGAACTTCCCGAAAAGGAGAAATCACACCTCTAAAAAAACGAAAAGTAAAAGGTAGAAAGGGAATTGGAAAATTTGCAGGATTATTAGTTGCAGGAGAGATGCAACTAATCTCTAAGGCTCGAGGTAAAGAAACAACCGTTACCATTGTCAAAGATGAAATCTTAAAGTGGAAAGATGATTTGGAGAAATTAGATTTAAAAATCACTACTAAAGACTGCACCAAAGATGATAAGGGAACAACTATCATTTTGCGACAACTGAATCAGAATTTGAATTTCCCTAATCCGGTAAGGTTAAGCCAAATACTCTTAACAGAATATGGGAGAGAGAATGGGTTTGAGATACTCATTAATGACAAATCCTTAGATATTCAAGATCTTGTTGGATATTCCGAAAATGGCACTTCAGTTACAAAATTGGCTGGTAAAGTCAATTATTCATTTACCATTTCAGAAGGAAAAAAGAAATTAAAACAATCAGGAATTGCCATCAGAGTAAAAGGGAAAATAATTGGAAAACCGACCTACTTTGGATTAGAAGAAGAGGATGATATTCCTAAAATATTACTAAAGAAAATATATGCAGAAGTTGAAGTCGATGGATTAGCCGACGATATCACAGCAGACTGGGGGGCTATTTTTGAAAACTCAAAAAAACTAGAAGAGGTTAAAAAATTAATCAAACCTAAAATAAAAAAAGCAATCCAATATGCTTACAGCCAACAAATCCATATAGCAAAAACCAAAATTGAAAATAAAATTTCAAAAGACCTCCAACAACTCCCAAGCCACAAAAGAGATTTTGCGAAAAGATCATTGGACAAGGTACTCAAATCATATTATAATGAATCTGATGAAAAAATAAATACTATTATTTCAGTTGTCCTAGATACTATTGAAAAAGACGAATACCACGAAGTCTTATCAAATATAAAATCTTCTTCTACAAAAAAAACTAAGGATTTTGCAATAGCTCTTTCACAATTTGGTACTGTTGAATCATCTTTGATTGGAGGACAAACAAAAAACAGAAGTACTTTTTTAGATTTTTTCGAACGATTAATTTCTAATAATAAAACGACTGAAAAAGAGATACACCAATCATTTGAAAACAATTTATGGTTACTAGACGAGCAATTTCCAATGATGACTTCCAACGCAATATTAAATAAAATTTCTAATGATTTTTTATCTCCAAAATTAAAAAGTAATCATAAAAACAAAAAGCCTTTTTTAATTCTTTGTCAAGATTATAAGAATAACATATTATTAATCAGATTAAAAGCTCCAAGCCATACCATTGATAAAATTGATAAAACTCAAGCAGAACAATATCGAAAAGTATTAAAAACTATGTTTCCAAATTCTGATGTCTCCATCTTAATCATTGGAAAAGATATTGCACCAGACATAATATCAAGTTCAGTAAATAACACTATCATTTTATACAATTACCAAAATTTAGTCTCTTCTGTAAAGAATAGATTGAGCTGGCTCGCAAAACAATCTAACTAAGTCAAAAAAGGAAGCTGGTAATATTGTTATCCTATCAGCTTTCTTTTAATTTACTCTTATAAATCAGTGTTTCTAACTTCAGCTATTCACAATATATTGATAATATTACAACATGAAAAACTCAAAACCTAAATTCATTTTTCTTTTTATATTTATCACTTCTATCTCTCTTTTTTCCCAAAAAGAAATATTGCAGTCAGGTCCAATGGTTGGTTATTCAACTATGAAGGAAGTTTTGCTTTGGGTACAAACCAATGAGGCAGCTGAGGTACATTTCGAATACTGGAATATCAAAAATCCAACTAAAAAAATAAAAACAGTTTCAGCTACTACTTCTAAAACTGATGCCTTCGTTGCACACCTTTTGGCCGACCAATTAGAACCTTCAGAAAAATATAACTATAAACTTTTTATCAATAATCAAAAAATAGATCGTCCCTACCCACTTCAATTTGAATCACAACCACTTTGGTTGTGGAGAGGTGATGCTCCAGATTTTTCATTTGCCGCAGGAAGCTGTAATTATGTGAGCGAAAAAAAATATGATCGTCCAGGAGATCCCTATGGGAGTAACTATCAAATTTTTGAAACGATTGCCAAGCAACAACCGCAATTTATGATGTGGTTAGGTGATAACTTTTATTTACGCGAAGCAGATTGGAATAGTAAAACAGGAATCCTTCATCGCTACACCCATACCCGTTCTCTTCCAGAAATGCAAGCTATGTTAGGTGGAATGCATCACTATGCTATTTGGGATGACCATGATTTTGGACCAAATAACTCAGATCGAAGTTTTCCATTAAAACGAGTGACAGAGAAAGCTTTTAAAAATTTTTTCCCAAACCCAAATTATATTTACGACGAAGGAGTTACTGGTCATATACAATGGGCAGATTGTGAATTCTTTATGCTTGATAATAGATACTGGAGAACTCCAAATAAAAGAAGTGATATTGAAAATCCAGAAATTTTAGGAGAAGAACAAATTGAATGGTTATTAGATGCTTTGGTAAATAGTTATGCCTCTTTTAAATTTGTAGTCGTTGGTGGCCAATTTTTAAATCCATTAATAAAAGGTGAGAATCACTCTAAGTGTGCCCCTAAAGAGAGAAGAAAAATAATAGAAGCAATTCAAAAATTAAGAATCAATGGAATCGTTTTTTTAACTGGAGATGTTCATCATACTGAATTATCAGAGTATAAAATTACAGGAGGTTATCCAATTTATGATCTAACCGTTTCGCCATTGACCTCTGGTGTTTCTGGAAGAGATGCGGATAAAAATCCTTTGCAGGTTGAGGGAACATTAGTCACTAACAAAACTTTCGCAAAAATGGATGTTTTTGGTTCGCAAAAAAAACGAACATTGCGAATTACCATTTTGGGAAGTGATGGACAAGAATATTGGAAAAAGGAAATTAAAGCTTCAGATTTGAAATTTGGAAAAAAATAAAAACCATCTTTCTAAAAATTTAAATTCTAAATCAAAAAAAGGGAACAGCTTCATAATTGCTATTCCCTTTTATACTTAATTTGAATCTTCTCCCTCTACTCTCTTGTTGTGGCTTTGTCAAAAGTAGAATCATAATCTTCTCTAACTGTCCCCATCAATCTATCCCAAATAAGAAAATACAACCCATAATTACCATCGAATCTTTTGTGATGTAAATTATGTGCTACAGAAGTATTGATATATTTTCCAATCCATGTCTTGTGAAACCCTCTTGGATAAAGTTCGAACCCAAGGTGTCCATAAACATTATAAAATATTTGAAATAAAAAGAAAAGTCCAATCGAAGAAATATGAACAGGAACCGTAAATGCAATCAAAGGAACAATCATCGCCTCCAAAAATCCTTCAATGGGATGAAAAGCATAAGCTGTCCAGGGAGATGGATTAGTTGATTTATGATGAACGAGGTGAACATATTTATATAAAATGGGATGATGCATTCCTCGATGCATCCAATAAAAATAAGAGTCATGCAAAAAAAACATCCACACCCAAGTGATTATATAATAACCTAAACTATGATCATTAAAGTTAAAGTAAATATTTGTTTGAGGCATGTAAAAATAAAATACAACCAAAGCCACAGTTGCAAAAATAGTAACTGAAACCAAAGAATACATGATATCTCGGAAGTAGTCTTTATTCTTAGGCATTTTCTTTTGCACTTTTCTAAACCACATTGGTTTTTTAAGAATGAAGTAAAACAAAATAAATGCGCCACCTGCAAAAAGAAAATAGTCCTTCACAACTCCAAAAGCTTCTCGAAGCCAAAATTCCATAAATGATCCCTCCATAATATTTTTTGTTAAAATAGAATAAATAATTACGATTGACTATTTGTTTCTAATGAATCGTTAAAAAATAAAGAAGCTGTAAAACAATTTTTTCTACAAAAATCTCTCTTATAGCGCCCTTTACCTTTGCTTAAATCTTATAGTAAACTATTCCATTTATTAACTGATATTTATTTTATTAACAACTCAATCTTCTTCCATCATTAACTGATATTACCAGGATCAAACCTGATATCAAAGCCAAATTTTCTTAATTCAACAATATCCGTTATTTGTGAGTTATAACAAATTACTATTCTTTATTTAAAAAGTTGTACCCTTTACTCGTCTATAATTGCTATTATTTTCTCTTGAAATATTACATAACCAAGGCTACGTTTACAATATATTAGGATTGATAATATTTTGAGTCGGCATATTTACTACTGCCATGTATGTCCCTACAATCATTTTGATTTTCTCTACTCTATTTTTATTTATAGTCAAATCGGAAGCACTATCTTTACAGTTAGGTTATATTAACCATTCTAAAATATTTAACCTTATCTCCCTTTTATAAAAAACTTACTAATCGCTTTTCATTTATGGCTTTTACTATCTTACTAGTCAAAAATACGGAAATATGAAACAATAAAACACATAGAAATACACCTCTTAAAAAAGAACTAAATCTGGAATAACCATTTGGTAACAGATAAAAACTCAAATGTTCTTATCCTTGAAATATCAACTTCAATTTTTTCAAATCCAATAATTGTAAAAGAAATTAAAAAATTTAATTGTTTATAAAAGTACCTCATGCCAAATTAGCATCGATAAATGGACAATAATAATTGTAAGTGATAATTCAAATATAGTTTAGGTCGACAATTTAGACACAAAATGCTCTTTAATGGTGGGGGATGAAGTAAATGTAAAAAGGTGATATTAGAGCTACTTTATTAAGTACTTGGATTTCCATTATAGCTATATTTTAACTATTAAAAAACAAATTGAGGATTTGGTTACTATTAATACCAATAAAATCAAAACAAAAACCTGATCTCCTATTACGGAGGATCAGGTTATATTTTGAATTAAGAAGATATTTAAACTTAATTATGATTCAACTACTACTGAAGATAGTTTAACAGATTTTGCTACAAATGATTCTAACTTAGCGAAGAAATTTAATATGTCCTCTTTTTTATTCTCAGAATTAATTGTTACAAATCGAATAAACTCATCCTCTCGGAATTTGCCAAAACCTACCATAACTTGTGCTTCTTGATACATTAAAGTGCAAAGTTCACTGGCATCTATTCCCTTATAGTTAAAACATATAGAAATTGAATCATCATAACTATACAAGGTATAATTAGGATTATTTCTGATATAGTCTCTAGCTACATCTGCTAGATAAAATTGTTGATCTACATATTTTTCTAAGGTTTCGGTACCTACTGATTTCCAAAGCGTCCAAAATTTCAATGCATCATTTCTACGACCACATTGCATGGAAATTTTACCCAAATTATAATCATCACCATCTGTTTGATACAAGTATTCTGCATCATTAGAAAAAGAATCATACAATTGTTGGCTGTGTTTAGTCAAAATAATTGAACAAGTTAATGGAGTACCTAACATCTTGTGAGCGTTTACACTAAAAGAGTCTGCTTCCTCTAATCCTGCTACCAAATGTTTGTATTTTTCACTAAAAATTACACCTCCTCCATAGGCGCCGTCAACATGAAGCCACAAATTATATTTTTTACAAATTCGACTAGCTGGAAGTATTGGATCATAAGCGCCCAATACAGTTGTACCAGCTGTTAGGTTTACAAAAAAGGGTGTATTTCCGACTTCCAAATCTGCCAAAACCAACTCTTCTAAGTGGTCAGATACTAATTCACCTTGAAAATTAGTGTTAACATATCGAACATTATTTCTTCCTATGCCCATCATTGCAGCATTTTTTGGAGTAGAATAATGTGATTCTCTAGATGTGTAAACGATGAGTTTCTTTGGCGTTCCTTCTAACTTAATTTCAGCATCGTGAGCATCTCTAGCCATAATCATAGCCATCATATTACTCATTGAACCACCCGATGGAAAAGTACCGTTGCCTGCTTTTCCGTAGCCAACCATTTCACAAAGTTTATTAATAATACTTTTTTCAACACCAACTTGCGGCCCGCCAACTTTGTATGTATACATGCTATTATTCAACATAACAGCAAGCAAATCACCTAGTACAGCTTTACTTTTCCTACCACCAAATAATTGATTGAAAAATAAATTAGAAGAAGTTCGAGGAGTAGTTAAGACTAAATCTTCTAATAATTCTTGGAAACTTTCCTCCTCCATGCCCTTTTGATTTAAGCTTAAATCGACTCGATCATGGAGATTTCTGGCCTCTACATACTCCACAACTGGAGTTTCTTCCTCTGCTTTCAGCAGCTTTTCTGTGATAGAATTAAATATTTTTAACTCGCCTTTCATACTTTGTATTTTATAATTGATTTAAAATTAAATGGGTTATGATCTTAAATATAGAGTTTACTATAGTTTTAACCTATATACTCTTTAATTGTTTAAAAACGAAATTTAATACCACATGATTAAAAAGTAAATTAATGAAAATCATATGATAAAAACTTGAATTTGAAATATTCCTCTTGCTTTCCTACCTTTGTTTCTATGGTAAAAGAAAAAATAACATCACTTGAAGGATTATTAGAAGTTCTTCCTGGATGCTCCGGTAAAGATTATGTAGGTCTGATAAAGCGGATCGATTTGGACACAATGGACTTCTCTCCCTATCAATTTTGGTCTCAAGATCACTACACTCGAAACTGTATCGTAAGAACTAAAAAACACGAATTAATATTACTTTGTTGGGAAGAAGGCCAAGAAACTCCAATTCATTGTCATGCAGGGGAGGAATGTTGGGTATATTTACTTCAAGGAGAAATGAAAGAAGTACGATATGAAGATGAAGAAAATACAAATACTCCTCTTCCTATAGATGAAATGATGGTAAAGGAAAAAAAGTTTTCATACATGAATGACGAAATGGGCTACCATTCATTAAAAAATATATATCCAGGCAGAAGTATGAGTTTACACCTTTACATGAATCCTATAGATACTTGCCAAGTATATAATAACAAAACTAAATCCTTCGACTGGAAGGTTCTATCTTACCATTCAAAAGAAGGAAAATTGCTTTAAGAAACTATTAAATGGTAGTTCAGTTTTTAAATGAGAAGAGATGAGTATTGATAATTACTCATCTCTTCTTGTTTATCATATTATGGGTTGATTTATTTATTAACATCTATCATAAGTCCCTGTTGTTTGTCATCCAATTTACTAATAATAAATCCCGCAAGCATTGCGAATAAAAAGGAAGGTAACATCACGTCCATTTTTTCAAAAAGAATTCCGTACTCGGGAATCCTTGTTGCCCCGAATTTGAATAATGGAACACATAAAAATCCAGTAATCATGGATGCGATGGCTCCTTTTTCTGTATATCCTTTCCAAAACAGGGATAATATCATCACTGGACAGAAAGTAGCTGCAATTCCAGACCATCCAAATATTACAAACCAAAATATAGTTCTATCTGGGGAGAGCACTGAAATGGTAAGAGAGATAGTTAATGCAATTAAAGCCATTATTATAGTTACTTTCCTTGACAGACTTGTCAGTGTTTTGTCGTCTGCGTCTGGATGCATGATTTGTTGATAATAATCACGAGTAATTGCACTTGAGGCAACTACTAAAAGAGAGTCAATCGTGGACATGATTGCTGACAAAACTACTGCAACATAAAGTCCAACAAGAATCGTTGGCATCACATCACTCACTAACATTGACAAAACATTTTGTGCACCATTCCCAAGAGTGGATTCTATATCAACTCCTGTTTCGCTGAAATAATATCGACCAATAATCCCCACCATTACGGCAGCAGAATCAGTCAAAATTGTAAAACCAATCGCTACCCATCTTCCTTTATTAATTTCTGATACATCTTTGATAGACATGAATCGTACAAACAATTGTGGCGATCCCATAAAACCTAATCCAATCATCATAAAACCTAAGATTGCAAAAATATTGACAGTGGTCAATCCCCCTGCTCCCCAGATATTCATCAATTCTGGGTCTATTGCTCGGATACCTTCAAATAAGGAAGGTTCAGAAATTAAATACCAAGCAACAGTTGGTAAGAGTAGTAGTCCAAATAACATTAATAATCCCTGAAATAAGTCAGACCAAGCAACGGCCACAAATCCTCCAGAAAATATGTAGGTTAAAACTATTAAAAAACCAACGATAGCTCCCGTATAATAATCCCAACCTAGAAATGCTTCGAATGCAGATCCTGTTGCATCAATTTGAGCACTCACATAAATGACCACAAAAAAACTAAGTAATGCTGCAGCTATTTTTCGAAGGGTATGTGTTTTGGATTTGAATCGACTGACTAGGTAATCGGGAATTGTTATGGATTTATAATCATTGGTCAATTTTTTAAAAGGTTTGGCCATCAAAAACCAAGCAGCCGAAACGCCAATCACTTCTCCAACAACTACCCAAAATGCCGAAACGCCTGCCATGGCACCCATTCCAGTCAATCCTAATAATAACCAAGCTGATTCTCCTGTTGCTCTACTGGAAAACGCAACAACCCAAAAACCTAATTTTTTACCTCCAACATAATAATCATCGATACTATGAATCTTTTTGGAAGCATAGTAACCAATTGCCAATAAGACAAAAAAGTATAAAATTAAAATAATGTACTGCGTAACCATATTTGTATTTGTTTTGTTTGACGACAATATACTATTAAGAATTTACCGTTTGCCTCATAGCATCATTTTTCTTGAAATTAGTTATAGTGAATTTGAATGGACCAACTAATAATTCATGCTATTTATTAAATTTGGTTCTACTCAAACTAAATATTAGGCCAGAACAGGATATCATAAAATTATGACATCCTGTTTTTTAACAATCTACATTATTTATTTCAAGTCTTTGAATTTTAGACATCCATCTAAAATAAACTAGGGATAAAGGCAAAAAATAATATCTCCAAAAAAATCCAATTTAAAATAAATACTTAATAAAATCCCAAATGAAATGGTAAACTATTGTTTCGATAATCCTTTGTCCTATCATTTACTTTTCACAAAATATCATTATGCTATATTATGCTAATAAAAAAAAATATTTTTGAGTTAGGTATTATCTTTTATTTGACCTTTTTAAGTCGAAATAAATTGCAATTTATTTCAATGAATAACCCCAATTTATTTTTGCTGCTCGCTTATGGTCTTCGTAATCTCGGAAATGACATCACCGGTATGTTCCGTTGTTCTATTCTCGATCAACATTATTTTGCATTCCTCTGCAGCGGATACTCTGTGTCGGATACCTTTTTTGACAATAAAAAAATCGCCTTTCGTCATTGTAAAGTTTTTGTCATTTTCTATTTCAAAAAACAAACTTCCTTCCAAAATATAAAACATCTCATCTTCATTTGGATGAGCATGCCATGGAACTTTTTCCCCTTTTATTTTTGCAATTTTTATGTAGGTATCATTAACTTCTCCTATCACCTTTGGAGAAAAATAATTAGGGACTTCATTAAATTTTTCTAAAACATTCATAATTCAATTATTATAAGTTTAAGAGATAGTAGCTACAAAAAACAAAAAATATCCATCCAGAAGTAAGAGCAAAAAATTACAATATATATTTAACAACTTTATCTCTATCTAAATTATATCTTCAATAACTTTAGCAACATATTCAACCATCAAAATACCTTTTTAGTACTTTCAAACAAATTACAAATACCAACCAACCGTCATCGATAAAAAGATTTTTTTATTCTAAAAAAAAAAGACTAATGTTATAAATTCCCCAATTAGATTTACCTCCATTAAATATTCAATTGATATAAATGCTGTATTAGCTAGATAAATTAAACACTACAAATTAATACTTCGACATAAAAATACCCTAGAGAACTTGGATACTTTTTTATAGAGGCGACTTTAAAACAATGACAACATTTTATTTTTTTATCCTGCATCAATACATTTATGAGTCACTCCCGTATCCTTTAAAGGATATCGACTTTAAATAATCGTTTTTAATTTTCCTATCTCAAAAAAAATATTCTTTTCAAGAAAACTTTTAATCTTAAAAATAGGGAGGGTTTCCGTCGCTGATAATATGGCTTTCTTTTTTCCAAATATCGAAGTTCAAATAATTTCTACCACCCCTACAATAAATAACATCATAAGCTTTCTCTTTTTTTGTAAAATCCTCTTTTCCATAAATAATTACATAATCTACCCCAAACGATTTTACTAACTTAAATCTTTGAGTACTACATATTCCTGTAACTCAAATTCCAAGGTATTTTGTAATTTAAACAGTAGCTGTCCCCAAACCTGCAAGTACCCTGTTAATTAAAATACTTTGACCTATTTTAAGGTTAATAACTTCTTAAAGAAAATTCCATGAGATTATTGGCCCACCTCCCATAGGTTCAAATTGCTCAAAAGAAATATCCTCAAGCATATAAATGCTAAAATCTACTAACACTCTCAAAACAAAATATCATAAAGATATCGATGCGATTGTTTTCCAATTTGTGAGTACGCCTAATTTTGATAGATATAATTGAAATAAAGTGGAGGTTACAAATAAACTTATTAAAAAAAAGACTAATAATATTAAAATATTATTAGAAGGTCTGTTCAATTAATTAATTCGAAAGAATACCACCATCGCTTTTTCAACTTTTAGATTAATTGAATTAGCATAGTAGATAGTAGCTGTCAAAATTAAGCCCTACCTCTATCCTTCATTACCTTAAGGTCATGAATCGACAACTATTTAGAATTCTCCACCTAGAACTATTAAATCAATTTTCACAAAAGTTTAAAAAAAGTATATCTTTCGAAAAAAAGTTTAAAAAAATTATGATTAAAATGGAAAAAATATTTTTAATGCTTTTAATTCTTACAAGTTGTTCAAATGAGCCCAATGATAATAATGAAAACATAACTCATAACAAACAAGAATTTAATTTGTCCTCAATTATCGGCAAATGGAAACTAACTGATAGTAATCCAATTCTAGAAGGTGAGATTATAAGTGAATATTTTGAGGATGACACCTTTAAACAGAATGGAGTAATTAAATCATTTCAACCAAGCTATACCTGTCAAATGTCATCAAACGGTACCTTCTCATTTTTAAATAATACATTATCTTATTCTTACCTAGCAGAAAGTATGTTTGATTGCAAACCTGAGTCGTTTCAATTAATGGTAAATTCTTACATGGGAAATAAAGAACTTGAAACGAGTGAAAATAGAATATTAAAACTTGATGACAAGGTAATGATTCAAGAAAACTTACTGACTAAAAAAATACTTACATTTGAGAGAATAATTGAAAAATAAAAAATCAATCATTTTTGAATATTAAAATTTAAGGTTTTATTCTTCACTTGATTTCTAAAGATTTTATTAAATTAACTAGATTGGATTAGCTATTACTTTGGCAACAATAATAACTATGTTTTCACTTAGAAATTTTTTTGTGGATTTACTTAAATAATTAATTACAAATGGTTTGGTAGTTATATCGATTACTTTTATAACAATTAATTTACAATTAAAAAACAACTTCTATTTCTAATGATACACTTTAATATAAGTAGACATCTTAGATTATTTTTCATTTTTTCATACTCTATGCTTTGAAAACGAGCCAATCAATGTTATTAATGATTGGCTCGTTTTAATTTTTAGATTAAGTAAATAATCTTTACTAAAGTCAACAAACAACACAAAGACAAAAGCTTACATCTTCAATTCATTAGTCACCTCTTCTAAAAAGTCAAACCACGTCTGATAAAAAGTAACTGTATTTTCTAATCCTTTTATTCCATGACCTTGTCCTTCGAAAGTAACCAGTTTCACATTTTTATCATATTTTCTCAAACTATCCGCCATCATCGTACTACCTGCGATTGGTACACGACTATCATTTGTTCCGTGAGTTAAGAGAAGATGACCTTTCATTTTATCTGCATGATAAAGTGGCGAACGATTATTGAGTTTTGCACTTTCAGTTTTTGGATCACCTGCTTCGAGTGTTACCCAATCTGGAATATTACAGTTTTCATAAAAATGAATAATATCTGAAAACCCTGCATGACTTAATCCAAACCCCCAATCAAATTCAGCTTTGTTTCCATTGATCTCTCCCGGAAAAGTCAAAGCTCGCATCGTCGCAAATCCCCCATGACTACCGCCGAATACACCAATATTTTTTGCAGGAATATTTAATTTCTCAGAGATATACTTGGCTGCATAAAATACATCAATAATTTCATTGCCACCTAAATCTTTATCGTTTAACGCTGAGAAATCTTTCCCAAAACCACTGCTGCCACGAGGCGAAGGACTTAAAACATAAATTCCAGCATCTGCCAAAATTTGATATCGAGTGCTAAAATTATTTCCGCCACCATAGAAAGATTGAATCATCACTATTTGATCTTTGGCCGGAAGTGGATTTTTAGGTTTATACAGGTAGGCATGGAGTTCTCTTGTTTCCCCAGTCATAGGATCTTTGTCAAAAGTTGGGTAAGTAATCCGTTCAGGAGTAGCATTGTAAATTTTTTCCTTTAATTCTTTAGGTACATCAACCACCGTTTTAGAAGTCAAATTATCCGTCGAAACCGTCATCTCATCAATTCGAAACATCGATGCATTGGACCTAGCTGACATCATCATTTTGTCGCCATCTGAATCATATACTTCTAAAGACACATTACTTTTTTGTTGCATGACAATATCACCTGAAGGTAGATCCAATAAGTAGATTTTAGTTTCAATTGGTGATGAAGTAGTAGCAAAAACATATTTCTTTCCCTCAATGGTAACGATCTCTGAGGTGCCCAAATCAGTTTTGAATGTTGTCAGTTGAGTTGACTTTTTTGTTGAAACATTAAGGCTATAGATATTTCTAAAACCGTCCTCATTGGAAACATACATAAAAGTATTATTGTCCAGCCACTCTTTAAAAATCTCCGGGAAACTTCTTTTTCTCGATGCATCAGTTAATAGTGTCTGCGATTTTTCATTAAAATCAATATAAACAATATTCCCATAAGTTCGATCAGCATCTTTAAGTGCGGTTACTACCACACCTTTTCCATCTGGTTGCCAACTTGGTGTTCCCCAAGTATATCTCATATCAGCTTTATCCTGGATAATTTTAGTTTCATTATTAGTTTCCAAATCCAAAATTCTTAATTCACTTAAACGATTTTCTTTATCTCCTAGCCGAGCAATGTAGGCTACTTTAGTTCCAGCTTCATTCCATCGGTAACCGAATATGTATGGGACGTCAGTCAATTTTTCCACCTTCCCTGTTTTGGGATCAAGGCGAGTTAAATTAATTACTTCATCATTAATTTCATCGCCTGTCCAGTAAAGATGGTTATCATTTTTATTATAGCGTATTCCCCAAACGTTTCGGGTAGAGTAATCAATATCAGAAATTTTTTTACCTTTTGTCAAATCAGGATTGCTACTTAGGTCGAGTTCCAACAGATCTGTTGTCGCACCTCTTTTCATGTAATACAATTTTTCAGCAGCATAGTATGGATTGAAACCACTGTAAGGAAATCCTTCCACAAATGGTGTCAAGTCAATTGATCTTCCTTTGAAAGAAACCATTCGTGAGTTATCTTTTTCGGTAATGGTTAAGGCATCAGTTACAGCAGGTTCTCCCTCTCTTCCACAACTTAGTAATCCAATGAAAAAGAAACTAAACAATATAAATTGGAGTAATTTCATGATGAGCTATTTTTTTAAATTGATTAAAAAAACTGGTTTCAAATAAAAGAATATTTTAAAAATATAAAATTGCTTGATGAGATAGGAATCCGTTTTTGCATTAACGCTTAAAATTGGCGAGTAGATTAAGAAAGGATAGTTTTAAATTTAATATATATTTTTCACATAAATTCAGAAGCTATATAATATGTCAATCCAATACATGTACATTGGCACGAACATGAAACGACTTCTTTTTTATTTTTTATAAAATCTCCAACACTTGCAAATCTCTTCGCAACTGCTCCCCTGATCTAAAATGAATTCCTTGCATACCATAATCTTCGCACCCTTTAATATTTTTTAAAGAGTCATCAATAAAAACTGCTGTCGCAGGATTAATATTAAATCTATTACATGTCAGATCATAAATCTCCCGATTGGGTTTTATCATTTTTTCATCACCTGAGACAAGAATCCCCTCAAACCATTGTAAAAAATCATAGTCACGCAAAGCAACTGGAAAAGTCTCCGCACTCCAATTAGTCAAAGCATAAACTCGGTGCGTTTGTGCTTCAACCAACTCTTCTAAAATCGCAACTGTTGGCAAAATAGCACCGCCTAACATTTCTTCCCATCGACTATAAAACGCTTCAATTTGTGTTGTATATTTAGGGAATTCATCTACTAATATTTGAGTTGCTTCAGCTAGAGGTCGTCCTCCATCTTGTTGGATATTCCATCCTGGTGTACAAATATTATTAAGAAAATATTCCATCTCCTCTTTATCATCAAATATTTTTTGATATAATCGTCGAGGTTCCCAATCAATTAAAACACCCCCTAGGTCAAAAATTACAGTTTCAATTTTCATGTATTTTTATTTTATTTAATAAAAATCAAAGTTAAAATGTTGGAGGCTAAAATTAGTATTTTAAGATTTAATTATTTTAAAAATTTAGTTTAGTTGGTTTAATACTTTAGTCATTCACGAAAAAAAATTGATACTTTTAACTGATAATATCGTTTTATGAAAAATTATTAGTGACTATATATCCTTAGATAATTTTCTCTTTTAATAATAAACTTTATTTCAAAAATTAAATTAAATGATTTCAATCCTAGAGAGCTCTGTTTACTCTAAACAACTTCCTAACCTTTCTCTACATTTAAGTATTCGTATTTCCTCTGAGAACGATGACTCCTATCAATCTCTCGCAATCAAATTCCTTAACCTTTTTGCTAGTTCTTCAACACTCGCACTCCAAAATAAGACCTTATTATCCTCCATACTAATCAGTTCGTTTTTAGAGTTGAACATGATCATTCTAGATGCACCTTGATGACCGATTAATTCTAAATCAGAAACCTTAGTTTCTATTTCATTCTTAATCGAAAGTTTAATATCACCATAAATATTAGAATAAGCTAAAAACGATTGCCCATCATTATCAATTAAATCCACACTTGTAATCTCTTTGTTATTATGATTAATAAAGTCATGAATTATCTCATCAATGAAATAGACTTTTTTATTTTTTACTAATACTTCATTTAAATTAAAAAGATATATTTTACCAAGAACGGTGCCTATGGCAATATCATTATTGTCATCAATACTCATCGCCGTATTGACATCGTGAAAATGTTCGAAAATAGTTGGTTTTCTTCGTTTTCCATAAGTATTCTTTTTTTCAAGATCGAAAACCAATGTCTTTTCTGCTCCTCCAACCAGTAGGTATTTTTCAACTTGATTGTTTGGTGAAATTGCAAGGGAATTTATTTTTTCTAATTTAAAATTATTCCCGTTTGATTGAGTATCAAATATTAGTTCCTTATTTTTTACATCAAATATTTTATGCTCGGTTGTGAAAAATAATTGGTCATTATTTCCTTGAACTTCAATAAAATAAATTTTTTCACCAACATCCATCAGAGGCTTTTTCCCCTTTGTGTACATTGTCATATCACTAACTAACCAGCTATATAATTTTCCAGATATTGTTCCAGCATAGAGTTTTTTACCATTTTCAGAATAAGCTAATGCATTAACGTCTTCTGGAAGGGTTACAGTTGCAATTTTTTTAAAATTAATCCCTTCCTTTACCGAAATCGTTTTTTCAACAATAAAAATCTGCCCAAATTTATTAATAAATGCAAATTGCTTATCCTTCGTAGGATTACTTTTCACTACCATAAATCCATCAAAACTATCATAAACCTCACTTTTTGAAGGATATTTAAGTTTTAGCAATTTATCATAATGCGCCTTTAGGGCGATATAGTAATATTGATTTTCTATATTTTTCCCTTGAGTAATTAAATCAAGTAAATCCTCTGCATTTTTTGATATAACAGCCACCGTGGCATGATTATTTGCTATAGCTTGCTCTAAATTAAAAACAGAAAAGAATGCATTTTCTACTATCTTTTTTTGTCCTTCGTCACAATAAGAAATAATATTTTTTTTCTCAAAATGATCAATTATATCTTGATAATTTTTGATGTTTTTATCATTTAAAACTTCTGACATTTGATCAAAACTTATATCAATTAAATGAGCTTCTGACAAAGCAGTAATGAAATTTTGTTCCATTAATTTGGATTTTAGTTTTTCAGCCTTGATCCAAAAAACTATTGCGATTAAGGCCAATCCTATTCCTATGAATGCTGCTAATTGAAAAAATCTATTGATACGCTTTTTCTTTAATTCTTTTACCCTCTTATCATTCTCTTTTTTCACCCAACTCCTGTCTACAAATTTTTTAGAGAGCAACAAAGTATTACTAGAATTTTTAACCCAAGAGGCTATTTCTTGTTTACTCTTATTTTTCTCCTTAACATTAAAAACCTCTTTCTCATCATGTTCAATGGAGGGAATTTTGAGATCAAAGTATTGTTCAGCCCAAGTATCATTGATATCTTCAACTTCAAATAGATGTTTAGCGTTTTCTAAATTCGTATTGGTTAATAATTCTTCATCATTGATTTTTCCCTTATTATTAATAAAATGCTGAACGACATTTTGTACAATATTTTGATAATTAAAAGCTAAAATTGATTCCTCTTTTGCCCATTTCACGGCGCGAGTCCATTGATTGAGCACTAGAGAATTAACAGGTAAAATAAGTATTTTTTTTTGCGAAAAATCAAGGCCTTTTATAATCTTGGTTGGCTCTATTACGTCAATAATATTAATGCTTTGATATTTTCTAATAAGTGTCATCAATACCTCAACACTAGGTTTTTCATCATTGGCTTGATTAAGTTTCCAAATATGATTTAAAGTGACAGGTTTAACAATAACAGTATTTTTGCTAATCTGACTACAAGCTCTAAAAATTCTTTTGCTAAATAATTGTTCTTTAGGAGTTAAACTATTGAAGAGATTTTCAGCAGAAGAATTAATAACCTTATGTAATCCACCAACTTGTCTATAACCCTCTGCAATATCTTGCTCATTGTTATTTAATTCTGCCATTAGAAAATTCCACTTGAAACCTAAATCCCCAATAGATTTTTCAGTCTTCAAATCTTTAGTTAATTCGTCTCTGAAAGTTTGATTTTGCTCTTTAAATTGAATTTCTACATTTTGCGTATAATTAACTAGAGATAATGCTTTAAAAAAATAGCTACCCTTTTGAATTGCTTTTCCTAATCCACCGTACTTAAAACATTCACTTATAAAATTGGGAGAGATAGAAATTGCTAAATATATTGATGATTCCTCCCAAATACTTGCTGTTAAAAGAAGATTGACAAAATTTAACCGATCTATCTTGAGATTATTATCATCAGGTATTAATTCAAAAAGATCATCAAAGCGATTGATTAAAATTAATAGGTTGATTGATTTACTTTTCTTTTCTTTTACCTCATTAAATAAAGATATAAGCCCAAGGCTATTCTTCCGAAGTGTTTGCTCTACCTCTTGTTGAAAAGTAATTGAAACCTCGCCTTTGTTTATCAAAATGTCAGGAGTTGCCAACGCTGCGGCAAGATTTTCTATTGGCGAAATCCCAGGTCGAAAATTGATACAGCGCCATGAAATATCCTCTTGTAAATGAGGCTCTCCTTTTTCTATAATTTTTTCGACATGCTGAAAAATAGAGAGACTCTGGGTACTTTTTGCATCACCAAGTAATGCTATAAAACGATTAGTTCTAATACCTGTCAAAACATCTTTGGCTGATTTTATAATTTTTTCATCTAGTAAAGTGAGGTTTAGCATGGCATTTTTTTGGATAAAAAAGATAAAAAGTCAAATATATAATAAGTTGAAGAATGATACTAGAATAAATATAATAAATATATTATATATATATGAGAATGTATTGACTAATGATATTTTTACCCTATATTTGAATTGATTAATTTCTATATATGTAATATTAACTTTTTATTTTTCCGAAATAACTATGGCCACTTATAACTTTAAAAAAAACATCCTAAAGTTTAAATTATCAATATTCCCACACAGATATTTCGGCTTAATCATTTTCTTTGGAATATTGCTCACCAAGTCAGGACACACTTTTGGACAAATACCTGATGCTTCTTTTACAAATAAGAAAGGAGAAATTATTACCCAGCAATTTGATAACAAAGGTCAAATAATCAAAGAGTATATCAATGGAATACTAGGCAAAGAAATAGAATATTTTCCTCACGATTCCATTATATTAGCTGATTTAAATATCAAACCAAAGATATTTGAAGATGTTGAACTAAAGTACACCTTGGAAAAAGGAGATTCAATTATCATAAGAATTGACGAAAAAAAGGGAAGAAAATTTAGAAAAATTGATTTTATCCAAGGAGAAAAAGGAGGACGTTTTTCGAGTCAAGGAAAATCTAATATTCTATGGAAAGATTTAGTTGATCAGAATAGTGAATTTACTTTAAAAATTCATAATGTTTTCCGCTTGTTCAAACGATCATATCAAGTCAACATAACCAAAATACCGAAAGCCATTCCCAATGTTACTCATTACGTTGTGGATACACTGACCAAAAAAGTAATTATCAAAGATACTCTAAGTGATACTTTATTATTACCAGTGATTGAAGAGATGATATATCTTCCTCCCCTCTATGATATAGAAAATACATCCATCAGAATCAATAAAATTGAATTTCCTATTTCAACTGATAGCCTTTATTCATTTTCTTATTGGATTGGAGTCGGGGAAGAACCACTCCAACAATATCAGGAACTAGAGGAAACTATACCCGAAAATTGGTCTCAGCCTGGAGTATCTAAACCGCTAGGAGCCTATATCCTAGGGGCAAAAATATTATTACCAAAACAACCTCATCGTTATGTTAGAATGATGATTGGCGATTCTCTTCAAATGCTTTCTCTCCAGAAAAAATTTACACCTTCGACATTTAAAAATATGCCTACTTCAATGTTGGGAAAGGAAATTAAATTTTCACCAAACAAAAAAAAATCGCAGTATTTATTTCTTGCAAATCAAGATAGTGTTAACGGATATAAGGTATATGTAAAAATAATAGCAACGCGTTTGCTTTTAAAAATAGAAGAGAAAGAGATTATTAAATACCAAATTGGTAAGCCTCGCCCAAAAAAAGAAAAAAAATCTAAAGGATAATTCTATTTCTTTTATTCAAATTTTAAATCTCGAATTAAAAAAGTAAATCCTAGGTAGGTATAGTATTTTCGCCACAAAAATTATTTAAAAGACCTTGCTAATCTAATCGAAAACAATTGCAACCATTGGACTACGTATTTTTTTTCCAAAGGAAAATTAAAACTAAAAAGAGCATGGCCAATTATAACAAGCATTTTTGCTCGATGCTAACATTATCTACTACACTTACCTGATCATATTTCCATAGCCTCCTAGAAATCTAATACTGAAACTTAAGAAGATCAACTCCAAAAGAACAATTTTGAACATAAAGTTGCTTTTTCTATAATGCCCACTACAACGTACTTAATTCCACTTAAGTTTTGTTTAGAGACATAAATGATCCTTTTGTCCAATTAAATTATATTAATAAAAAAATTACGATAGCAAATTAATTAAGACAAAGAGGTAACATTGAGTGGCACTCGATCGTACTAAAACTAAGACATCTTTCCTCAATTTAAAAAACAAGTTCCAAGTAAGTATGGTGTTTTTTTATCAAAGAAAAATTACGACACTTTTTATATTCTTATTTTTTATAAGTCTATGTACTTGCAATAAGTCTGATCCTAGTATTAAAGAAAAACCAACTCTAATAGAACAAATTAAGAGTAAACTTACATTTCCCACCGATACTTCCCAAACAGATTCAATTGGACTTAAATTCGGCTTAGGAAATTATAATGATCTCTTTGCTCAGTTAAATGGTATTAATAAAAAACATTATGATAGTTTATTAATTAAGACAGGAGGAAACATAACTTGGGACTCAATCGTATACAAGTCCGACTCAAGTCATATTAATTCTAGATATAAAATATTTGGTTGGCATCCATTTTGGATGGGATCAGCTTTTAAAAGTTATAATTATGACTTACTAAGCTATATTTCTTGGTTTTCGTATGATGTAGATCCTATTTCGGGAAGTTACAGTAATCCAGATGTTATCCAAGAATTGAGAGATTCAGGTAAAGAGTTGATTCAATTGGCTCAAGAAAAAGATAGTAAAGTATTATTAACTATAACAAACCATGGACGTGAAAAGACGGAACAATTTTTAAGTAATACCTCGGCTCAGCAAATGGTACTTATTGATAGTGTTTTGGAATTAATTCAAACGCTAGAAATGGATGGCTTAGACTTGAATTTTGAAAATATTCATCCAAGATATGGAAGAGAAATGACAGCATTTGTCAAAAAACTTTCTAACCGCTTAAAAGCATTAAACCCAGATTATATATTTTCACTTACTATTCCAAAAGTCAATAAAAGGCAATATAATGATATTGCTAGTCTCAATGAATATGTTGATTTATTTGTTTTGATTGGTTATGACTTTCATACAAGAGGAAGTAAAAAAGATGGTCCAATTGCTCCTTTATTTGCAACTAATGGACAATTAAGTATTCAAACAGTTGTCGAATCATATATAACAAACGGTTTGGAACCAACTAAAATTTTATTGGGACTTCCCTACTATGGAACGGCTTGGACTAGTGGTATTCCTGATATGAAAAATAATAATCGCCAATTCAAAGAGCAACTTACATATAGAAGTATTATGGCTAGATATGGAAAAACCGCTCCTCCAGAATACGACGAGATAAGTAAAAGTGCATATTATCAAAAAAAAATAGGTCCAAACAATTATGAAAAAGTTTGGTTTGATGATTCAATAACCTTAAAAATGAAATACGAATGGGTAAAAGAAAATAATTTAGGAGGTATTGCTATTTGGGCATTAGGTTATGATAATGGAAGAACAGAACTATGGCGAACCATAGATTCCTCGTTTGCTGAAAATGAAAAAATAGCTGTACCAATAAAAGGTAATGTTGGATTTCGTTTAGCCTCATGGATGAGTACTCTCAAAGTACCTATTTTCATTACAATTCTTTTTTGGACAGCATTTCTAGCATTGGGTTTTTTTATTTCTTTATTTGATTGGAGGGTTAGGAATTTTTTATTCTCCAATAAATCCTCTCGGCTTATTTTCATTTTAGCCATTTTTGGATTAACAACTTTTACATTTATTACTTATTTTTTTAGTGATCAATTTGATTCATTTGGATATAATAACGGAGTAGTTTTTTTAGGTGGGATAATAGCAGGAGGGATCATAACCGGTATAATCATGTATTTGTATCACAATCACCGAAGCAATTTACCTTGATTGATGATTATTTTAATCGAGCATTTAATTTGAAAAATTGAACATGATAAAAAAAATAGCACAAGAGTTTCTCTGGTTAATATTCTCTGTTTTAGCGGCAATTCCTTTGTCTTTTTTATTTCTCTCATGCATTGAAATGGTAGAATCATCCAACGAAATAGTTATCATAGAATTTTTTATTGCCGGTATAATAATTAATGTAATGGGAATTTATCTTGTACGAATTATTGTAGCCTCGGTAAAAAAAATATCAGAATAGAAAAAAGGATTTAACACAAATTCTTTTTTTTAAACCTCAATCTCTTACAAAAAAATAAATCAAGTTTGATTTATACACAAACTTACCTCGACCAAACTACGCAAATATAATTGAAGTCCCCAAAGATTTCATCAACTTTTGCATCCGTTGATTTTTAATTAAATTCAAAATCAAAAGTGTCTGCATAATAATCAATATACTTTAATAACAATGCATTTACATCTAAAAACATAGCATCCAAATGATACATCAGACCGTAAAAGCGATCATTGACAATGTTAATGATTTCATCAAATTAAAGTTTAGAGTCGAAGAACCAAAGGTGATTTTTTCTAATTTGGTAAATCAAGACGGCTCGGTGCCATCAACAAATAATAATAAGATAATTTGTTCCTTGATTAACATAGAACAAGAGCAATTGAGATCTGCTGGTGCTTTTATGACTTCGGGGAAAGGGGCTAAAAATCCTCCGATCGATCTTAAATTAAACTTGATGTTTTCATCAAGTTATACAGAAGATAACTATGCTGAAGGGTTAAGGTTTTTGGCTCTAGTAATTGGATTCTTTCAAGGAAAAACAGTTTTTACTCCTGCGAATACCCCAAGGTTACCAAGTTATTTAAAAAAAATAACCATCACCATGTATAGTCTTGAAATGAATAACCTGAGCAATTTGTGGGGTGCTATAGGGGCAAAATACATGCCCTCTACAATATACCAACTAAAAGCGATTAGCTTTTTTGAAAATATGATGTTAGACGAAGTAAGCGAAATTGGAACAATAGATAGTAGTATAGAATAAAAATTATGATTAAAAATAAAATAGTTCCTTTTAACCAAGTATCCTTAAAACATCTTTTTTTTAAAAATGAAAAGATGAAAGATATTCAGATTATTCCTACTCATCGAACAAGACAGTTGATGAAAAAAATGGGAATTTTTTTCAAGGCAAATGATACTTCTTTACTACTTGGATATAGTGGAAAAACACTTATGTACTTAAAAGATCTTCCTGGTAAATCTAAGTTTGCATTTACCATAAACAATAATAATCCATATTTCCAAAACATCACAAAACTACCAGCGTACATTCCAAACGATAAATTATTATACTTTGATAATTTGAATACTCAATCAAATGGGAAAGAAACTATCCTACTACATAAAAGTGACTTTGTTGAGGCAGAGAATTTAATCCATTTAAAGAAATCAAAATTTGAATTTTCGCTAAATAATAGTCTTGGAATTATCCATTTATACTTCGATTTTAAAATGTTAAAGGAGCAGGAAGATAAAAATAATATTAAATGGAATTATGAAATACGATTTGCGAATAGGTCAACTTTTTGGAGATATTATTTTATAAAATCTAGATCCCAAAAACCTCCTACATTTAAAATTTCCCATCCTAAAAATGGGATAAAATTTTTACCCGCTCAAATAAAAAAATTAACTAATGGAACGTTGGCTTGGGAAGTTACTTCTCAAGAATCTATTCCTTTAAGAGAAAATTACCAAGATCATTTTAATGCAACCTTTAAAACTAGCAGAGAATCAAAACGAGAAGTTACGATCACTTTACCAAATGCTGATTACCAAAAGACAAGAAGAGAGGTAGGAGAAATGGATATGGAAAAAAAATCTGGTTCAAATATTATAGTAAAGACAGTTAAAATGTATTCAGACATATATGTCCACATATAATTAAATACTCTGACAACCAACTAAAGATTAAACCTGAAAATTTTCAGGTAGTTTTTATTTTTTAATAAAATTAATACTTATGGCAAAATTGTATTCCACTCCAGGTGTTTATATCGAAGAGAAAAGCGCCTTTACCAACTCGGTCGTGCCTGTCGCAACTGCAATCCCCTGTTTTATCGGGTTTACAGAGAAGGCTACTCGAGATCATCAATCTTTAACTAAACAGTTAGTTAAAATAGCGTCATTTGACGAATACATCAAATATTTTGGGGGAAAACCTCTTATTAAATATGATGCTACGTTCAATGATCCAAATGATCCTATTAAAGTAGTTCCATTCAAAGCTTCTCAACTTTACCTTTATTATTCACTAAAACTCTATTTTAATAATGGAGGTGGAGATTGCTACATCTATTCTTGTGGTGGATATGGAACTCCAGCCGCAGCAAGTAAATTGGAAGCAGGTATGGTAGATCATGCTTTGCAATTACTGTTGAAAGAACCAGAGCCAACAATGATTGTTATCCCTGATGGACATACAATGGATAGTGCAGCTGATTATTATGACTTATTTACAAAAGCTTTACCCCATTGTAGAGAAATGATTAATAGATTTGCGATTTTGGATATTCATGGAGGAGGAGTTAAAGATAATTTGAGTGAGCCAAGTAAAATTGCCAATCTACATAAAGTTTTTAAAAATAGTATAGGAACTAATGATCTTAACTATGGAGCTGTTTATTGGCCTTGGGTTCAAGCCACCGTAGTTCAACCTTCTGACCTAGATTTTAGAAATCTCAATAATTTAGATGTATTAAAAGCTGAAATTACAAGAATAACTCCAATTAATTATAAACCATTATCAGATGGCTCTGAAGATCCAAGGGTAGCTGAGATTACGAAAATGGTAGCCTTAATGGGTAAAGTAGTTCTTACTTCTACCGAAGCAGCTGCTGCAAAAACTGATGCTGATTCTGCTGTTAAGACAACTGATGCAGCTGCGAAGACTGCAAATGCGGCTGCGAAAGCGGCACCGGATGATGCGGCTCTCGCAAATGCAGCAAAATTTGCAGATGAGGCTAAAGCTGCAGCAAAAACTGCTGCTGATGAGGCTAAAGCTGTGGTTGATGCTATCACCACAGCTGATAATGCTAAGGCTAAAGCCGATGCTTCTGCATTAATAGCATCAGCACCTTCTGCAACTGATGCTGAAATTGCAACAGCTGCAACTGATGCAGCAGCAGCAGTAGCAGCAGAACTTGCCGCTTCAATCGATACTAATGATACAGCAATCATATCTCGTCAGCATAATGTTATGCTTCAAGTTAGCCCACTGTACAAAGCTGTTATGATGAGACTTCGAGAAGTAGCGAATGTATTACCTCCGAGTGCAGCTATGGCTGGAGCATATAAAGCAACTGACTCATCTGTTGGAACACATCAAGCACCTGCAAATATCAGTTTAATATCTGTAAGTAAGCCTATGGTTAACTTAGACGATCACGAACAAGAGGGTCTCAATGTTCCAATTGATGGAAAAGCAATAAATGCAATTCGTAGTTTCCCAGGAAAGGGTGTTTTGGTTTGGGGTGCTCGAACCATGGACGGAAATAGTCAAGACTGGCGATACATTTCTGTTAGAAGAACAGTAAGTATGATTGAGTTATCCATTAAATACGCTGCCGAAGTCTTCGTTTTTCAACCAAATAACTCAAGTACTTGGTCGAACCTTAAAGCAATGATTACTAACTTCTTGACAAACATGTGGTATGCTGGGGCGCTAGCTGGAGCTACTCCTGAGAGTGCTTTCAGTGTGGATGTAGGGATAGGAACGACAATGACTTCTGTAGATATTCTTGATGGTTATATGAGAGTTTCTGTTAAAATCGCAGTTACTCGTCCTGCAGAATTTATTGTAATAACATTTGAGCAGCAAATGCAGACTTCTTAATGTAGTCGTAGTCTTACTTATTCTCATTTAACCACGTAGATATTTTGTTATATAGGTATTGATATCTACAACTTTTTAAAAAATTAAATTAATTTATTATGGCTAAAAATGAAGTTACAGCAGCAGAAGCAGCTGCTCCCAAAAATAATGATGCAGACGGATCGGAACAAATGAATCCGTGGCCTGTGCCTAAGTTTCACTTTAAAGTTACATTTGGAAATGTTGGCGTAATTGATTTTCAAGAAGTCTCTGGCTTAGATTCAGAATACGATCTTATTGAATACCGAGCTGGTACTTGGCAGCCGTGGTCAACGGTAAAGCAACCTGGTTTAATGAAGTTTTCTGACGTAACTTTTAAGAAGGGCATGTTTAAAACAGATACTACTTTGTTCGATTATTTCATGTCTGTTCAGATGAATGTTGTCGAACGACAACAGGTAACAATTGAATTACTCGATGAGGCTGGAGCAACACTATTTATTTGGACATTAAGAAATGCTTGGCCATTAAAAGTCACTTCCACCGATATGAATGCTCAAAATAGTGAAATTGCTATTGAAGAAATTGTATTAGCTCATGAAGGACTTTCTATGGCACAAGGTTCTTAATTTTATATGATTAAAATTAAATTCCAAGCTCATTTATGGGCTTGGAATTAATTTCTAAAATAAGACTTCAATTATGAGTAAAGGATTTTCTCCACCAGTTGGTTTTCATTTCAAGGTGTCTTTCTTAAACAATAGTTTTGATGAGAAAGATAATGCTTTTCAAGAGGTTAGTGGTATTTCTATGGAACTCGAAACAGAGGAAATAAGAGAGGGAGGTGCTCAATTCAGTGCACATAAAGTACCAAAGCAAACCAAATTTGATGACCTAGTTTTAAAAAGAGGGTTAATTACCATGTCCTCCTCTTTAGCTCTATGGTGTTTCGATACTTTAGGAACAAGCTCTATGATGCCAATAATTTCTAAACAGATAACAGTTCAATTACTCAATGATAAAGAGGTTCCAAAAATGACATGGTCTTTTCATGATGCCTATCCATTTAAATGGGAAGTTTCAGGTTTCAATGCACAAGAAAGTAATATTGTAGTAGAATCAATTTCTTTTAAATATAATCATTTTGTGGTTATTCCAAGCTGAGAGCAACTCAATATTCTATGACAATTTTGTAAAAACATATTTAAGTATCATTTCAAAATTTATTTATGCCAGTAGAAATAAGAGAATTAGTTATTCAAGCTCAGGTAGCAAAGCAAGAAGATGCTTCAATCGAAAACTCAGCTGAAAAAGTAGAAAAAAAAGAAAGAAACCTTTCACCTTCTTCCCCTTCAGATAATAAAGATGAGTTACTAAATGAATTAAAAATTTGGGTGGTAGAATACTTAGAAAAACAGCAACGAAAGTTTTAAATAAAAAGGTTAATCAATGATTCTTGTTGCAAGAAGAATATTATCAAAGAATTTCAAAAAACACTGGTTTAATTTTTCACTTTACATATGAGTTTATTAAAATTAAAAATTAGGGCTTTCGAAAAAGAAAATTTCAAAAGCGAAATAGATGAAATGGAGGTTCAGTTTAACCCCGCTGATATCAATATGACTTGGGGAACTCGAAACAGCGGAGATAACGAGCAAATGGGTAATACATTGAAGTTAACAGGGGGAAAACAAATGATAATCAAAAAAACCGATTTCCCACCAGCTACAGCAAAGTTTAAATTGATTTTTGATAATTCTATTTTACGGGGTAGTCAATCTCAATCGGGTATGAGTATCACTAAATTAATTGACAAATTTAAGGCAATGTGCCTAGATGTTTCCCCTGAAGTACATGCCCCTAGTTACCTTAAATTAACGTGGGGAGAATTCAAATTTAATTGCGAACTGACTAGTCTATCTGTCAATTATACTTTGTTTTCATCTGATGGAAAACCACTGCGTGCTGAACTAGATTGTACATTTAGTGAATTCCAAGATGCTGTGACAAAAGCAATAGAGGATGCGGGAAATTCTCCAGATATGACACGTGTAGTTACTGTATTAGAAGGAGATACTCTTCCATTATTATGCTATAAACATTATGGTTCAAGTCAACATTATTTAAAGGTTGCAAAAGTCAATAAATTAGCCTCAGCTAGTTATTTACGTCCTGGACAACGAGTTGTATTTCCTCCTTTAGTGGACGAAATTAACTCACACCACCAATATCCTTGACAAAAAATAAGAGCTTATGGGGGGATTTAATTTTTAATCTAAATCATATTTCCCAACTAGCTTTAGGCAGCCAACAATAATTTTTATACACAATATTTTCATGAAAAGATTACAATAAAATATGGCAACACTTTCAAAGAAGTCTCCACTAACAGGAAAAACGGATTTAGTTACTTTTAGGCTAATGGCAAAAGTTGGCGGTCAGATGAAAGCACTGAGCGAGGCCTACCAAGTATTAGATATCGAAGTAGAAAAATCAGTTAATCGAATTGCCACTGCCAGAGTCGTGCTTGCTTTATCATTTGCTGCGGGTGATAATGAAACCTTTGAAATGTCTGAAGAAGATCAATTTGCTCATGGGGAAGATATAGAAATACACTTGGGTTATCATAGCACTGATGTCAAAGTTTTTAAAGGCATCATTGTTAATGTTGGCGTGCGAGCTGAGTTCTCCGTAAATAAATTGATTTTAGAATGTAGTGGACAAGCAATAAAAATGACCCTCGGAAAAAAAAATAAGTATTTCAATGAAAAAACAGATGATGCAATCATTTCTGCTATTGTAAAGGAGAATGGGCTGGAAGCAGAAGTAGATTCAACATCTTATAGCTACAAACAACTGATTCAATATTATTCCTCTGATTGGGACTTTATACGGATGAGAGCTGAGGCAAATGGGTTGATGGTTTATGCAGATGAAGAGACAATTTATGTAAAAAAACCATTAACGTCTGGTAACGAAGAGCTAGAAGTTACCTATTCGAAAGACGTAGTCAGTATTAATGGAAAAATAGAATCCTTGAATCAAATACCGTCTATCAAAACATACGGTTGGAGTATGTCTGAACAAAAATTAATGGAAGGAACTTCTGAAGAACCTTTTGTTAATGAACATGGTAGCATGACGGGAGAGGAGTTGGCAAAAGTAGTTGATATAGGTGAATATGAGCTTCATAGTTCCGGTCCATTGGAGCAAGCTGATTTGAAAGAATGGGCCAATGCAAGACTATTGAGATCGCGCCTTTCACGTATTCATGGAGATATCACAATAGTAGGTACTTCCCTAGCTAAATTAAATACTTTAATTAAAATTAATGGCTTTGGAAAACTGATGAATGGAAAAGCATTAATTACTAAAATCATTCATCGTATGACAGAAGGAAAATGGACAACAACCATTGGTTTTGGATTATCACCAGAACATTTTACCGAACGCCCCGATGTACACGCTCCTCTTGCGAGTGGATTACTGCCTGCCGTTCAAGGATTACAAAACGGTAAAGTAAAAAAAATAGATACTGATCCAGATGGAGAAACTCGGGTACTCGTCGATATTCCTGTTATTGCCGAATCAGGAGATGGTATTTGGGCAAGGTTATCTAAATTTTACGCAACCAGTGGGAAAGGTGCTTTTTTTATGCCTGAGGTCGATGACGAGGTAATCGTTGGTTTTTTAAATAATGATCCTCGTTTTCCTATCATTTTAGGAAGCTTATATAGCAGCAAAATAGAAGCACCCTATACTCCTGATGAAGAAAATTCTATCAAAGCCATTATTACAAAAAATGATTTGAAATTAGAATTTAATGATAAAGACAAAATCATAACAATAGAAACCCCTGGAGGAAATCAAGCCATTTTTTCAGATAAGGATAACTCTATTTTACTTAAAGATAATACAGGAAATAGTATTGAAATGAATTCTGATGGCATCACACTCGACAGTCCAAATGAAATAAATATAAGTGCAAAATCCAATGTAAATATCAAATCACTCGCAGACGTAGAAGTTTCTACTGAGTCAGGAGATCTTAACCTTGAAGGCAACAATATTAATGTTACTGCAAATATGAACTTAGCTGCAAAGGGTAACATGAATACCACCTTGGAAGCAGGTATGAATGCAACTGTAAAATCAGGAATGAACTTAACTATTCAGGGATTGATGGTTATGATTAATTAATACTTTAAAACAAAATAATATGCCACCAGCAGCAAGACTGACAGATATGCATGTATGCCCTATGGTTACACCGGGAGTACCTCCAATACCTCATATTGGAGGACCAATTATTGGACCAGGAGCACCAACTGTTTTAATAGGAAAATTACCTGCAGCGGTCATGGGAGATATGGCAACCTGTGTTGGACCTCCAGATACCATCGTAAAAGGTTCATCCACAGTTATGATTGAAAAAAAGCCCGCAGCACGAGTTGGAGATAGTACTGCGCATGGAGGGACTATAGCATTAGGATGTTTTAATGTTATGATTGGAGGCTAGTCAATCTAATCTTTATAAAATAAATAGTACTAGTATGACAAATGATTACAATTTAGAATTCTTGGGAACAGGCTGGGCCTTTCCTACCTCCTTTGATCCTAACGATGGATCTGTGGTACTTGCTAAAGAACTAGAAGACATTCAACAAAGTCTCTTTTTATTAATCTCCACTATTCCAGGCGAACGATTAATGCGTCCTGAATATGGATGTGATTTACACAGCTTAGTTTTTGAAAATTTTAATGCAACCGTTCAAACAGATGCCAAGGATATGATAAGAAATGCCATTTTACATTTTGAACCACGCATAAGGGTAAATGATATTGAAATTTCTACTGATCCGTTAGAAAGTATGGCATATATTAATATTAGTTATCACGTTCCAAAAGTTAACTCAAGACACAATATGGTCTATCCATTTTATTTTAAAGAGGGAACTAATTTAAACTTAGGAACATTTTAAAAAGGGTGGTACTATAAACACAACCATAAAAATAAATATTCTTTAAAATAGAATATTAGCATATTTAAAAATGACTACAAAAAGATCAGGAACATCCAGAAATAGCCGTCTTGTTTCATCCTTGAATCCAGATAATATTAAGATCGACAATCGTTCTTTAACTGATTTATTGGCCTATACAAAAGAAGTCGCCACTTTGATTAATTTTTATGGAGAGGATAATGAAATCCAAGGGAATTGGGGTCAGTTTTTCCAGAAAAACAACTCTTTCTTTATGGCAGAAATCGTCAATAAAGATATCACTACTCTGTATAAGAAAGGAAGTAACTTGTTATTAAAATACCATTTTTCAAAAAAAGGAAATGACAATAAAAAGGCAAGTTATCTATTACTCTTAATTGGAATCATTGATGAATATTATTCTATCATCACCAATTGGCAAAAGCGGGTTAATGAAGTTTCTAAGTTAGGAAATTATATAGAGATTCATTTAAAAATTAAGTATTGTAAAGAACGTTATTTTGACAAACAAAGATCCCATCTAACTACGGTGAAGCGTTTTTTAGACGAAAAAACAAATACCACTAATCCAAATAAAATATTAAAACATGACACGCCTTCAACAGAACAGAATAACCCTCTGCTCTCTGTTCAATTCGTTTACGACGAACTAAAGGGGATATTCAATACTTTTTATGAACAGTTAAATTATTTAAAACAAATTGCCGAAAATGATCTAAAGATTGCCTATTCCGAAAAAAGTGATCATGAACCTTTGATGGGATTACTAATTGCATTTTTAAAAATTTTCCGTTTCCAACAAGATCATTTAAATAAATTTACAGGGAAACACTTGGAGTATTATTATCACCAAGTTTTAGGGCAAAAAAATAAAAATGCCATTCCTGATAGAACCCATGCAAGTTTTACATTAAAGAAAGAGAGTCTACCTTATTTAGTACCAAAGGGTACTCTATTATTAGCTGATATTAATGATGATGGATTAGAATCTCATTATGAAACTTTGCATGACACTTTGGTTTCTAGAGCAGAGATTACCTCACTACAGACCCTTAATATCAGTCGAAATTCTGATTTCAATTTTGAAAGTTCGTTTAATACTGTTTCAAATATTTATCATGCTCCTATTGCCAATTCTAAAGATGGACTCGGCACCCCATTTAATGAAACAAATAAAAGTTGGCCCATTGTTGGTGAAGATCAGTCCTTATTAAGTCAGCGACAAAAGAACATGATGACAGGTAATGTAGGTTTAGCTATTGTAGCCCCTATTTTATATCTGGAAGCAGGCTCTCGTAAAATAACTTTAGACCTAAAAGTAGATCCTGATACACAAGATAATTTATTTGTACTCTTAAAAGATTTAGCGCAAAGTCAAAATCAAACAGTCGCTATTGTTTTTGAAACGCTCCTCAGAAGTTCTATTGAAATATTCGGAACCACCACCGAGGGCTGGTTCAAAATTGAAGATTATAATACTAAACCAATTGGTCAATGGGGAGATAATTCCATATGTATAGATTTAATGTTAGGTAACGAAATGCCTCCTTTAGTTCCACTTGGCAAAGAAGCAGAGGGTAATCGCTATTCAGAAAAATGGCCCGCTATTAAAATCATGCTTCGGTCTGGAACTTCTATCTATGCCTATTCTTTTCTGCAAGTATTAAAGATGAGACGAATTGAAATTAAAGTAGATGTCCAGAATCTTAAAAAATTAACGCTTACCAATATTGCTGGTCAATTTAATAACAATACTCCTTTTCCTCTTTTTGGAGCATTACCTGATAAAAATTCTGAATTACTCATCGGGAGTCGAGAGCTATTTTTAAAAAATATAACAAGCTTAGGTATTGATATCGAATGGAATAACCTTCCGGACTTGGAAGGTGGCTTTGATAAATATTATGATGCTTACATAAGCAATGAAAGTGGCGAATCTCTTGGTATTGGAAATGATTCTTTTAAAATGAAGATTTCTGCGCTGTCTCAAGCTCAATTTTTTCCTAATAATTTTAAAGACCAACAAATTTTACCTCTTTTCCAAATGGACGAGAATAATCGCTTGTCTACTATTACTAAAATTCAAAAAACTATTGAAACCAAAAAATTACTTTTAAACGCTAACCTCGATGAACCAATTGAATTGTTACCTTATGCAAATGATACTCAACTAGGATATATTCGGTTGACAATGTGCGAACCTAAGTTTGCATTTGGGCATATCCCCTACCCTAGAATTTTAGCCCATGCAGTCACACACAATACTTTTGCTTCAGCAAAAAAGGCCTGGTGGAAAAATCAAAAAACGAAACTGATTCCTCTACCGAACGAACCTTTTACTCCAGTGGTAAAACGTATTTCAATTAATTACACCGCCAAAAGTTCTATCAACATTATTGGACAAGGAGGGGAACGAAAACCAGATGAAATGGAAAGTCAAATTATCCGTATCATTCCTTTTGGCTACAAAACTATTTTTAAAAACGGAATAAGTGACAGTCGTGAATTACTAGAACCGTTTGGCTCTGACGGATATTTGGTTATTGGGTTAAATAATATTAAACCGGGACTACCGCTCAACTTGATGTTCGAATTTTCTGAATCCAAAAATAAAACAATGGAAACACCTGTCAATATTCGTTGGTTTTATTTATCGGATAATACTTTTTATCAATTTAAAAAAGAGGACATTTATTATGATACCACTTCTAATTTTACTTCCAACGGTATTGTGAGTTTGCGAATACCCGAAGATATCAATAAGAATAATACAATTATTCAAGGAGACCATTATTGGATATTAGTAGCTGCACGAGGTAAAATCACCAAAGTATTGGGTAAAATTATACAAATTAAAACTCATGCTGTTGAAACTCGATGGGTGAACAATAACGATCCAAACCATTATTCTAATCTAGAAAATTTACCAAAAATTAAAGCACTTGCCAAAAAAAAGAGCGCAATAGCATCAGTTGAACAAGTCGGGCCTTTCTTTGGTGGTCATCCAAAAGAATCTAAAAAATTACTTTGGACCAGAGTAAGTGAGCGACTTAGACATAAAGGTAGAGCGGTCAATTTATGGGATTTTGAACGATTAGTTATTCAAGAATTTCCAGAAGTTAGACAAGTGAAGTGTATTGGACCAGGTGAAAATGGTGGAGATATAATCTCTGGTGAAGTAATCGTTGCTGTTGTTTCTGAGCACATTGGCAAAAACAATTTGCGCCCAACTATTGGTGTTAACCTACTAAGAAATATCCATGAATATTTACAAAACCTTACAAGTCCGCATGTTGATCTCAATATTATAAACCCTTCTTATGAATGGCTCAAGTTATCCATGCAGGTTTTATTGAAAGCACCTTTTCAAAATCAAACTGGCAAATACCTGAAGCAATTATCTGATGAAATAGAGAATTTTATTTGCCCCTGGCTTCATCAAGGAGACATCAGAATTGGAGGAGGTTTCAAAAAAAAGGATTTGCATAATTATATTCAAAGTAGACCTTATATCGAATATGTCACTAGTTTTTCAATCGTACATATTTTTGAAAAAGAAATAAAAGAAAATGGAAAAGTTAAAAAACTATCAGAAAAATTGTACGAATTTAACTTGTTAGATTCTGCTAAATCTATAGATCAACGAGACGAAATTTCAGCAAATTCTTCATACGGTATATTAGTACCTGCTGATATTCATAATATTCAATTCATTAAAGATTCTCAATTTATAAAACCTAAAGAAACCTCCTTAAGCAAAATGGCATTAGAAACAGATATGCTTATTCTTGATCCAAAAGAAGAACCTTCTAAGAAAGTTTATACAAAATCAAGTGCTCAATCGGATTTCTTTTCAATTTTAAATTTAGATTGAAATAAAAAAATCTCTTATGGAAGAACCACAAAGACGTACAAGAAAATCACTTAAAAGAATTTTCAAAAAAGGAAATGTTCCTACCGAAGCTGGCTTTGCTAATTTAATTGACTCGACAATTAATATTATTGATGATGGGATTAATAAATCCATGAAAAATGGTTATGAATTTGCCCCAAAAGGAGACTCCAACAGTTTATTAAGTTTTTTTAAGAGCCTAGAAAATCATGATGATCCAATGTGGCAATTTTCCATAAAAGGGAAAAAAAATGAAGAGGGCTTAGCTTTTGAGATGCCTGATCATACTGATAGACCTAGTATTCTTTTTTTTGATCAAGATGGAAATATCGGAGTCAATACGCTATCCCCCATTATGCCACTAACGGTAAATGGATATATTGGAATAAATGGACGGATTGGAACCTTTGCTTCGGGGGAGGTAGATGGAGATAATAAATACCATAATATTATTGAAAATATAAAAGGGCCTAGTACTTTCGAAATTGTTGCTCGCATTGACGGACCTAAAGGAAGAGGCAAATATGCTATGACACATGCCATTGCAATTTGTACTTTCCCAAATGCTTTCTTTAATAAAATTCGCCAAACAAACACTTTTATTGGTTGGCCTTGGAATCGAATCAAACTTAGATGGAAAACCATTGATGGTATTTTAAATTTACAAATGAAAACTCGAACCCATTACGGAGTAGATGCAAATAATGCCTATTTCAAGATCAAGTATCATGTAACCAATTTATGGAATGACAAACACATGAATGGATTGCTGGATAAGTAAATAAATATTCGTTTAAAATTGAACGTTTTACTATTACTTGTACTATTTCTTAAAAACAAAATTAACTAAACACAAAACATTTTTTCTAATTCTAAGGATTGAAGCAATCAACTACCATATCAAACCAGCCACTTGAACCAAAAAATTTGGATTATCACTTTCTCTATGAGGAAGCGATTCGTTATTTACAAAAATTATCAGGTGATATATGGACGGATTTTAATATCCATGATCCAGGAGTTACCATATTAGAATATCTATGCTATGGGATTACAGATTTAGGTTATCGAACAAACCTTGATGTAAAGGATTTGTTATATGCAAATGACAAAAAATCAGGGACAGATATTGCCGATGCATTGTTTCCTCCACATGTAATTTTTCCTGCCGCACCTTTAACTTTTATAGATTATCGAAAACTCCTTATTGATAAAATTCCAGAAATCGAAAATTGTTGGATAGAAAAAGATTTTCCAATCAATGGCCAAAAAGGACTCCATAAAGTCTATCTCAAACTAGATGAGCTGACTATTTTAGAAGAAGGAGAAAAAGTAGTAATAGAAAATACGAAAGAGCTATTAATGGCAAATCGTAATTTGGGCGAAGACGTTTCAGATATTATTATTCTCAAAAAGCAAACAATTGCTGTAGAAGCAAATTTAGCTGTAATGTACAACTCTCATGCGGAAGATGTAATGGTGAAAGTTATACTAGCCTTGAATACTTTTTTTGATATGAATATCAATTATTCTTCCCGCAAAGAAATTTTAGAGAACGGAGGAAGTCTTGAGAATATTTATGATGGGCCTCTTCTTGAAAATGGGTATATTGATGATAGTGAACTTAAAAGTAGACGAAAAGTAATTCATATCGATCAAATCAGAGAACTTTTATTAGACGTTGAAGATGTTTTATCAGTTTCGCAAATTCGTTTTCGAAAAAATAATATCGCTATTGAAAATGAAACGATTGAATTTGAGAAAGATGAATTTCCCACTTATGATAAAGATTTTTTAATTGAACCGATGGAAGTTATTCCTATACAAATGGATAAACAAAATAAAATTGTTCCATTAGATTCTTTCAAAATCAAACGAATTGCTAATACTGAGATTAATAAATTAATTCAAAAATCAACTAATGATAAATCTTTAAAACCAGAGAAATTTATTTCTGATATTCTGACTGAAGATATTGCATTTTACTCTTCTATCCAAAAAAATTTCCCACATGTCTATGGTATCACACAATCGCGAACACCTTTACGTGCGACAGTTGAACAAAAAAGTAAAGCCAAACAATTAAAAGGGTATTTACTTTTATTTGAACATTTCTTTTCTTCTTATCTGGTTGAGTTAACAGACCTGAGACAATTGTTCTCGAGTGAGGCAAAGTTTCCCATTAGCCAATTTCATCATTTCCCTTCTGATATCCCTGATGTTGATGCATTGATTAGGAAAAAAAACCAATCCAATAATAAGATTGATGCTATAAACAATATCAAATATATTGACACAAAATTAAAAAACGTTTATTTTAAAAATTCTAGTCCCCTAAGAAAGAAGAATCATATTCTAAATCATTTAATAGCACGGTTTAGTGAGGAAATTTCTGAGGAACATTTTGTACAAAAATTGAATGAAGAGGATGTTGATTTAAAAAAAATAATCCAAGCGAAAACAGCCTTTTTACAAAATTATCCTGAGTCAAGTCGTCAACGAGGACTTGGTTTAAATTATACCAAACGGGCTTGGCTAAATGAAAATGTTTCAGGACTCAAAAAAAGAATTTGTTTTCAATTGGGCATATCTAATTACCAAAATAAAAGTCTTATCTACCCTCTTAAGAACAGTACTCGATTTAAAAGAGAAAAAAAACAAAGAAAGATCGATTTTACAAAAACAAAAAATTCTTCTTCCCAATCACTTATTCCTGCAAATGATTTATTGATTTATGGTGCACAAAAAAGATATTATACACTTTCTCATATCGATGATAAAATAAAAGTCTTATTCAATTCACCTAACAGATCTCACGAAGAATTACCTTATACAATTTATGAGGGTTCCACTGTTAAACAATGTAACAATGCTATTCACAATTTATGCAAAGAATTAAAAGAAATAAATAAATTAAGTACAGGTTTTTTTATTGTTGACCATATTGTTTTGCGTAAGAGAAGTGAACCCGAATGGTCTCTAATACTATATGACAATGAACAAAAAATATTACTAGCAAGCCTTAATGAAACTAATCATGAAAAACTTGAACGGCTTTCATACAAAGTTTTCTTATTAGGATGTGACCTTGCCAATATAAAAATTTTCACAGTAGACAATTCTACATATGGAGTAGGACTTTATGATGAACATGATGTTCGCATCATGGAAACTCCTAGTCATTTCATTCTCTCTTCAGCTATGGAAAAGCAAAGAGAGGTTCGTGATTTTTTTAAAAAAATAAAAAATAGCAATCCTGATAAAATTAATGAAAAAATATTTATTCAAAAAAAATCAACGGATGAATCCTTTGAGGATAAGAACATTCCTTCTAATTTTTTCAATGCTCAATTAAGTTTTATTTTTCCTAAATGGGTACCTCGTTTTTTTGCGCATAAAAATCGAGAACACATCCGTAGTCTTATTTTAGAGAACGTTCCTGCGCACTTAAAAGTCAATTTCTACTGGTTAAATATTAGTGAATTCGAAGTTTTCGAAAACCTTTATCTAAAGTCCTTAAACCATTTGGCTTTATTAGAGGATACCAATGAAAAAAAGCAGGATAAAATAAATAATGAATTAGCTCAATTTCTGATTAATCAACTATAACAGCCACAACTAATCAAAAAAAATAATACACATATAATCCAACGTCAAAAATTTGTTTTGCAAATTACAAAAGAGGAAAATACCATTGCTTTACAAGAACAAATTAGTCAATTTATCAAAAAGGATTTTACAACACTTTTAGATGATATTTTTTCAAGTATTTTTCAAACTGATGAGGTACTCAAAATTGACCAGCTATTTCTTGACTTAGGTCAAATATCTGAAAACAATTTGGAAGCAACTATTAAGCAAAAACTAAAAGCTCAACTTCCAATTATCCTCGCCCAATTATCCATATCTCCAACTATTGGTACTTCACGAAAGTCATCTGAAAAATCAAAAATCCAATTATTAGAATTTTTCCTTAAAAATGGTTATTCCCCATGGTGGTTTCCCAATAACAAAACTTTAAATATTGATATTTTAATCATAGAATTATTCAACAAAAATCCAATTCAAGCAAAAAATATTTTTGAAAGCCTTTTGCGATCTGCTCCAATTCGAAAACGATTAAAATATCAACTTTCAGAAGCAACCATAGATTCTATTAATACTGCAATGATTGGTAATCAAATAGAGGAATATGATTCGTATTTGGATCAAGTTCATTACTTATTCCAACATTCTAAAATAAAAACACGAGGTTTCACAAAGAAGAATTTTCAAAAATATATAAAACATTTACTTTTTGTTTATAGCGGACAAAGTCCTCAAAAAGAAATTTCTTTAAATAACTTTGGAGTTTTCCTTTTAGACAACTTGACAAGTAAATTCAATATTTCCCTGAGAGAAATTCAACATTTTTATCAAAAAAGAATTTCAAAAGCAACTACGAATAAAGTAGAAAAAACTCTAATGAAATCAATCGAATTGCAAATTAAAAAAGATAAACCAACCCTAAATAAACAGTTATCAAAGACGATCAAAAAAACTGATAATGCCCAATTAATCAGGACTAACTTTTTTGAAGAAGAACAAATCAAAAAGGATTTAAACGAAGGTACTTTTTGGAAAAAAATAGAAAAATATCAAAACCAGTTTCAAAAATCAGATTGGGAAAAACTATCATTGATTTTATCAAGTTTGTTGGATAAAAATCCTTTAACATTTAAAGAACATTTTATTGGTCATTTAAAAAAATCAAAATTTCAGGAATCTATCTTTAGGAATCTATCATTTAATTTCCTCCAAAAAACATGTCAACTTTTAAATAGAACCAATACTAATATTGAAAATAACTATCTCAACAATCTGGTTCATCTAATTCAAAAATTCATTCCCATTCCAGGATTCACTGATAAAAAAATTAAAATTCTTATTCAGGTCTCCGTATTGAAATATTGGACAAAAAATCATTTTACCATTTTTGATGCTGCCGTTTTTTTGGAAAATGTGATCACTTATTTTTGTATTTCATCAAAGATTAAACGCAGCAATTTTTATAGTGCACTGGAAGCGAAAAGAAGTATCTGGAAAGATTTGAAAGGGCAAGGAGTTGGATTAATGAAAATGTTACTAAATAAACAAATAGAAAATAACGTAATTTTTTCTCAAACAAAAGAACAAGATAAAAAACAGAATAACTTTAAAAACCAAAACCCAGCTCTCGATTCCTCCTCTTCACTAGAAATTTCAAATATTAGCGCTGAAAAAAGTTTTTGTTACTTTATCGAAAATGGGTTTTTGCTAGCTGATGGAAAGTTTAAAAAAATTATCGAAATTGAAAATTGGTTGGAGCAAAATGCAACTCATTTTAACGAAAAATTTAAAGAAAATTTAGTTCGGTTATTTTCTGTAGAAAAAAATTCCCTAAGAGCTACGCAGCAGTTTGCTTCAAAAGGAATTCATGCAATTAATTTGATTCTTGCAGGTAAACAGTTTTTTATTCTACAAAAAACAATGGAAGAACTTAAAGCTTTTTTCCGTCAAAAAAATTATTCAGATTCCGTTAAATTAAAATTCAATGATTCTCTCCAAATTGAAGTATTTCAATTCTTTACAAACAATCCAAAGTCCTCTTTTCTACCAAATACTTTTTTTAAGGAAATGCTTTTTAATATCTTCGAAAAAAATGGAAATCAACCTTCGAGGTCTACTCGAAACAATTATTCGCTTAAAGAAAAAAAGATTTTTGGTGAAGCAATTTTGTACTTTTTTAAAAATAAAAAAGAAGCAATTTTAAGTGAAAAAGAAATAAAAAAAATAATTACCGACTATTCACCTACTCAACCGAATTTAAATATTAGCGCTGAAAAAAGTTTTTATCACTTTATCGAAAATGGGGTTTTGCTAGCTAATGGAAAGTTTAAAAAAATTATCGAAATTGAAAATTGGTTGAAGCAAAATGCAACTCATTTTAACGAAGAATTTAAAGAGAATTTAATTGGGTTATTTTCTGATAAAAACATTTTCCAAAGAGTAATACAGCAATTCACCTCTAAGGGAATTCAAGCAATTAATCTAATGCTTGCAGGAAGCCAATTCTCTATTTTACAAAAAACATTAGAGGAATTTAAAGGTTTTTTGCTCCGACAAGACTATCCCGATTCCATCAAAAAAAATCTCGACGAATCTATTCATTCTGGTTTACTTCAATTTCTGATAGAAAACCCTACTCCACCTTTTTTATCCAATGCTATTTTCAAAGTATTGCTTTTACATATATCTGAAAAGAACAAAAACGAAATATCAAAACCAACCATTGAAAAATATACCGGAAATAAAGAATTGCTTATCGCTAAAGAAATTTTACAATTTTTAAAGGATAAAAATCAGCTGTCCAAAAGTATTTTTTCCTCAATAACCGATATTGAGGAAAATCTTCAACATGCCTTGCTTCATTTTCCAAATAAGTTATTTACCACCTGGCAAACAGAAAAAAAATCACCCCTCTTATCCACAACAATCGTTAATACTTTTACATCTTCCTGTGTGGACTTATTAATAGAAAAAATCGATGATTTTGAGGGTGGAAAATTAAAAAAGAGTTGGCAAGAAGGAATAATATTTTGGCAAATATTAAATCAGATAGAGGATTTTAGATTTGTAAAAATTCAAGTTTATCAGCAATTAGTATTAAACCATATTTTAAATAAAAACGAATATCGGGAATCCGTTTTCGTAAAAAAAATATTATTCACAGCTGCGGAAGAACAAAATATACCGCTCCCGTATTTTATTTCAATTATCAAAAAATTAGTAGAAAAAAACGGAAAGGAGCTGAAAATTTTAAGTAAACATATTGCTTCATTTCATGAAGGAGGTAATTCTCAAAAAGAATTAAATCAAGAAAACTACTTTTCCACCAATCAAAATAAAACATCAAATCTTGAACAAAAACTTCTTTTCGAAGGTGTTTTTGACTACTTAAAAACAGGTTTATTCTCCCAAAAGAACCCTTTACAATCACCAAAGATGGCAGTAGATGCATTATCTTTATTTTTAAAGATTGAACCTCATAAGACCTGGACATCTTTTCAAGGATTATCCTCACCTGAAATAGTTTTGGATCGATTGGAAGAAAATTTCCCTATCGAGATATTGAATGATTTGATTCAAGTTTTCGGAAAAAAGGTCAATTCGAATTTCACAGAATTAATAAAATTATGGGAAGAAATTCCTTGGACAAATCTAATGTCTAGTAAAAATATTCACTTACTGTCACCCGTGCACATTAGAATCATTGCTTTGCAAGTTTTACTACTTTCCAAAGCAAACAAAATAGATGTAGCAAAACTGTTTAAAAAATTATTAGAAGTGTTCGCCAAAAAATCTGGGCAAAATTTAATTCCTTTTTTTGCTGAAATAAAAACACCTCTTTTAAAAAAATCAACTCATCCATATCTTCCCAAAATTATTTTAGGACTAGAAAATTTAATCTTAGATCAAAATAATGAAGCTGTCAAATTGATATTAGCCTCTGAACTCAACACCAAATTAACCACTAAAGATATGGGTAGCCAGGGTGGTAGTAAAATTACTTTGCTAGAGCATTTTATGAAAAATGGAAAAATGGCTTGGTGGGCAAACGAGGTAAATGAAAAGAGTTTCAACACAATAATTACTACTCTCTCGCAAAGCAACCCTCAAGAATTACAAAAATTAATGCATAAAACTTGGGTGACATCAATAGGAAAAAATCGGCTTTTGGAAATTATCGAAGTAAAAACATGGAAGTCAATTTGTAATACTTTACATGGGAATTATCTACTTCTCATTGAAAGTGTGGAAGAATTATTTGATGAATTAGTATCGAAATCACCTTCCTCAAATATCAACAAAACTAAATTAAACACAGTCAAATGGGACATAATCATGGAATATGTTTGGTCAGCAAAAAAGTTTTCAAGCGAGACATTTGTTGTCAGTAGTTTGGATAAAATGATGATAGCGACCAAAATGGATATCGAAAAATGTCAGCCGATTATTTTGAATATTGTTGATGAGCGAGCTAAGAAAAATCAGCTTTCTTTTTTGCGAATAAATAATATTTTACAAAAATGGATTTATACTCCCGCTAAGTTAGATTTGGAAGAATCTAAATTTGATCTACTGAACAAAGAGATAAATGATGCTCGTCCTCCTAAACTTTTGGCGAAAGAAAAAATGAGAGAAAGTCTAGGAAAAAAGCATCAAATATTATTGGACACCCTTTTAAACATTCGATTATTTTTAGAAAATGGCTCAATAAAAGAAGATGGCGTTTTCGATACAAAAACCGATTTTATCAATACTTTTCAGATACTTCTAAAGGAACAACCCGCTCGGTTGAAACAAGTTATTTTACACTTAACCAAAACGCAAAATAGTGTAATACGAATACTATCTATTTTTCCTCAAAAAATAATCGCAAAAATTATAGAGCTGTTATATGGAGCAAATACGAGCGTCATCGTAAAATATTGGAAGGACCTTACTTTAATTTTCCCATCTATTAAAGAGCAGATCAACAAATCTTCATTAGACGGATTTTTTACTTATCAAGTTTTAATTTATTATCCCTTGATGTCCTCAGGTTTGTTTTCTCTTGAAAAAGTTATTGGGCATTTAATTGCAGCATTTTCAAAAAAGGAAAAAATTAATTCAACCATTATTTTACTAAAAATTAAAGAATCTCAGCAAAAAGGAAATATTGGATTAAGGGAAGATTGGGAAAAGATAATTCCCAAATTATTCCAATTGTTGGAAGGTCGGTCAGATACCCCAAAAAATAATATTGATTGGAATACAGAGTCAGTTAATGAGGATTTTAAAGACTTGGGGCTTTATATAAATAATGCTGGACTTAGTTTGATTGTTCCCTTCTTTCCACGATATTTTGATATGCTTGGAATGCTTGAAAATAGAAAATTTAAAGATGAAACAGCAGCGATTCGGGCGGTTCATTTAATTCAATATATTGTTACTGGTCATCAGGAAACAGCAGAACACTTTTTAGCTTTCAATAAAATTTTATGTGGGTTACCCTTGGATACACCTGTTCCAAAAGGAATAAAAATGACCACAACAGAAAAGAAAATTACTGAAGATATGATGAATGCAATTGTGATCCATTTGAAAGCAATGGGCACAAAGAATCTTGATGCTTTAAGAGGTGGATTCTTGGTGAGAGAGGGTAAACTAGAATGGCATGAAGATGGGTATTGGAATTTAGATGTTGAGAAAAAAAGCTATGATATCATGATGCAAAATATGCCTTGGTCAATATCAATTATTAATCATCCTTGGATGAAAAACAGAATACAAGTCACATGGAATTAACACCAGTAAAACTAAATGCAGTTACCTTAAAAAAAGAATTTTCTTGGCTTTTTAATGCCTTACAGGTTAGAATTCAATTGTATTTTCAACAAGAATCAGAGTACAAAAATATTTTTGACTTGGAAGCTCCCAATCTTGAAAACGACAACTCCATCTATGCGCAAACCATTCGAAAATTTAATATGGGATTGCCCGAAAGGTTAGTTTTATTAGTTGCCTTAGCACCACATATTGCTCCTGAGATACTTGACCTTTTTTTTACTAAAAACAAATTGTACGACAGACCTTATTCTGCATTTGGAGGACTGAAAGGGAAGAAACATAGTGGATTCATTCCTTCTGGCGAAACTGCAATTTTTTTATTGGCTGGAGGAGATTTGCATACTCGGTTTGTTTCAACTAGATTATTCGATGAAGGGCATTTTTTTAATAAGTTCAATATTTTGGATCTGAGCTCTGATACCGAAAAAGAATCTAGACTAAGTGGTGCGCTTTCGATAAGTGAGGAGTTTTTAACAAAATTTACAACAGGGGAAGAATATCGTCCTATGTTTAGTTCTCGTTTTCCTGCCAAATTATTGACTACAAATTTAAATTGGGGAGACCTTATTTTAGAAAATCATATCATGGAGGAAGTGGAGGAAATTCAAACATGGATCAAACATGAAAAAGAAATTTTGACGAATGAGAATCTAATCAAACGGATTAAACCTGGCTACCGTGCGCTTTTTTATGGTCCACCAGGGACAGGCAAAAGTCTGACTGCTACCCTATTGGGCAAGGCTGCTAAGCGTCCTGTTTATAGAGTGGATATCTCGCAACTTGTATCAAAATATATTGGAGAGACCGGAAAAAACTTGGCCAATATTTTTAATCAAGCAGAAAATAAAAATTGGATTCTATTTTTCGATGAAGCGGATGCTTTATTTGGAAAACGGACAGAAACTAAGGATTCACATGATCGACATTCAAATCAGGAAATTGCCTATCTCCTACAGCGTATTGAGAGTCATCCAAATATTATCATTTTGGCGACTAACCTCAAGGATAATATAGATACTGCTTTTGCTCGTCGATTTCAAAGTATGGTTTATTTTCCCGTACCAAGCGTTGAACAGCGTCTTCGACTTTGGCAGGATGCTTTTGGGGAGCATTTTAAATTGGAAGATTCTTTGGATTTAAGGGATATTGCCCAAAAATATGAATTCTCTGGAGGTTCTATTATTAATGTATTGCGACATTGTGCTTTGGCTACTGCTCGTCGAGAGAATGGAGTGGTAAAAAGATTGGATATAGAGGAGGGAATTCGAAGGGAGTATAGAAAGGAAGGGAAAGTGATTTGAGGGTAATACAATCACGAACAGTTGGAATAAACGCTAATATTAATTAGGTTTGTTTGTAAAAATAAATTTTTCTTTAAAATGTTATCCTATCAAAATTAGTTTACTAATTTTTTAATTTACTCAAACTTTTCCCTGTGGGTTTTTATTTAGTGTAAATCATAATCAGTTCTATTGAGCTTATACTTTTGAATTTTTTTCCACTATTCCTCTAGCCGCCTAATTGTTCTTTTGTTCGACCTGAGCACTAGTATGGAAGTCATAATAATTTTGACCTACTAGTAGTCCCAGAACCAGTATCTATTTTTGCTTTAAGGGTAACTTTTGCACTCTTTTCTATTTCGTAACTGCTAGTGGTATTTTTTTACTTGGGCTCCACCTAATCTGGAATTATAAGGAATGTGAATAGTCAGAAAAGATACTTCGTCATACCTCCTCGACCATAAAGATTCCTACCATTACATTTACAACATGGGTAATTCTAAAACATCAGAAATAAAAAAATAAAATAGTGTAAATGAAAATATTTAATCTACTAGTTTTGAAAAAACATTGACTTTACCTAAATAATATTTAGGCAGTCTTATCCCCCTAATGATGAATCTAAAACTATAAATAGTGATGTTGAAAATAACGTATCTTTGTAACGCAAAAAAAGTGGAATTTCAAACTTCAAAAAAACTAATCCAACAAAAAAATTATTAAAGCTTGATGTTAATTTTAAATATTCACAAATTTTAATTTTGGTATATCTATGAAATTTACTGATTTTAAAAATTCGAACTTTGCATATTATTATCAGCGATAAATTATAGTTAAGTTTGTATTTTAGAGTATGAGAGCTTAAAAGTATTTTCCATAACAAATACGCCAGATTGAATTTAAGCCAGTTTATCTTTAATCTGGGCAAATCGCTGTTGTATTAGTAATCTCCGATCCTCATATTTAGCAACTGCGTTAGGAGGAAATTGATCACAAAGTTCAAGGTAAGATTGATTAACATGCTTCATCACATCCAAAACCTTAATATGGACGTCTATATGAGATGATTTTACTGCATCCCAATTATATTCTTTATAAGCATCCCATGCACTTTTTCCAGCCATGAGAACTCCTATCCCTGCACCCGCTCCACCAACAGCTCCTGCTGCAACATTTAAACTACTTCCCGCGGCATTAGCCGCAGCAACACTAGCATTACTAGCATTATCCAACACTTCACTACCAATTTCTGTTCCTAAACCGATAGCCAACTCACCACCATCAACTACTGTTTCAATAGCACCTGGACCGCTATTAGCTAAACTTTCCATTTTTTTGAGTTCTTTATTCCGAGCCAACTTCATCCCAAATTTTGCGCCAGCTCCTGCTACTCCACCTGATGCTCCCAGAGCAATAGCAGCTGCGAAAGGAACTATTGCTGTACCTCCAGATGCAACAACTACTGCACTTGCAATACCTAAACCTCCAAGAACTGCACCATATAATGCACAAGTAGCACCAACTGCAGATAGTTTCTTACTCCATGAATTGGCCTTGCCAGCATGAGCCAAAAATTCTTCAAATTTACTTGCTAAATCTTCAGAAATATCTAGTGCTCCCATAATTTGCCCCTCACTTATGGCATCTCTTCTTTTCCTCCCTTTAACTTTCGCATACTCCATTGTACCTTCTTTGCTTTGAATACCATGAAGGCCTAGTTTTCCAAAAGCACTCCCAGCCGTTCCCTGATCAGATGCCGTTTTTGACTCTTTTACGTTCCTCATAGCCTCGTGTTCTGGAGTGCCTTCTTTGGGCTTTATATCATCAAGTCCTAAAGCACTCATGCCACTTACTTTCTTTTGAATTGGTTGAAATTTTCCCTGTAAAAGTTCTTCCTCTTCTATTGCCATTTTTTGAATAGGTTGAGTGGAAGGATTAACCGTCGCTACCTTAAATTGAGCTGTATGTTTAGTTTGTGGAATATTGTTAGCCATTTCTTGTAATTTCTGTTGAGCCACAGCCTCTGGTCTGTTATCTACAAATTGAAAAGTAGACTCACCACCACTCTGTATCTGAGATTCACCTTTAGTTAATATTTGCTTTTTATTAACCTGTGCTTTGTCGACATAAGTCATATGTTATTTTTAAGTTTCTTTTTAGCTATTGATTAATTTAAGTGGTTTTTTATCTCACAATACTCAAAATAATATTTCCTTTTACGTTACTATTAACAATAATTTACCTAAAGGCTAATAGGGATTTGTTCTGCTTTTTTATCACCTATAAAGGTTAAACGTTTAATTTCGATCACTCCATTCGCTATATTATTTCTTAGGTCTTCTAAAGTCATAGAATTAATTACCGCCTCAGCGCCTCCCCCCAAGGTTTTACCTCCAAGTACCCATTCTTTTTGATAGGCTCCACTTTCCATTCCTTTTGGCAAACGCAAATCAAACTGTTTAGGATTATGCACAATAAAACGATAAATACTATTTGTTGGTGAGGCCCAAGATCCTGCTGGAATACCTAATTCTTTTTCCAGAGTTTCAATCCCATTTCCATCCTTTGCTTTTATCAGCAAACTTTCTGCATCGCTAAGTGGCGCAACAAAGTTGCTATCAGTTCCCCAACTTTTCCATTGACCAAGTATATTCCCAAAAGCCCATTCCGATATAAACGCATGTGTTTTTTGAAATTTATCGAGCTGTTTTCTTGCATAACGTTCGTAAATTTCTTTAAAATCATCTCCTGTTTCTGTACTTTCATACTTTTTACCTATCCATTTACGTCCACTATCATATTCTTTACCTAATCCTGCTTTTTCTTCACTAGTAAGTTGATATTTACTTTTGACTTTTTCCTTCTCTATTTCTCCTTTATCATTTAGAACTGGTTCACCATTCTCATCGATTTTGTCTGATTTTTCTACCATTCGCCTCTGTTTTTCATCTCTTTCCTCACCAAATGCCCCATCTTCTACCCAATTACCGCCTACCAATCGTTTTATACGAGTTTTGTCTTCTGAATACTCTCGAATTTTATTTGCCTCATCAAGTATAGTTCTTCCCTCATTTATTAATCCTTGATTATTGGTTGAGTTACCTTCGTCTATTTTCTGTTTTCCCTCTTCCATCATTTCTCTAGCTACTCCTGATTTATCAACATCCTTTTTTGTTCGCTTTTTATTCCCTAACACTTTTTCTGACATTATCCCCCAATTCTTCTTTGCACTTTCTTCCTCTTCGGGGGTGTTCCAAATACCAGAATCTAGCACCTTGCCATTTCTATCTCCCTTCTCTTTTTTCTGGAGTGTTTTAGCACGCGTTGAATCAGCTTTTTTCTCGAGCCCAGAGTCATTATTAACATCTTCTTTGCCTTTGAGCTGGAGTGCTTTTTGCCCCATCAAATCTGCTTCTTTTTCGAGCCCATAATCGTCATTCACATTTATCTTACCTTTCATTTGCATGGTAGGCTTTACGCGTCCTTGCTTCTGTTGCACTACATGCCATGCTTCGTGCGGCAAGTGTTTTTCTTGACCAGGACCTAAATGAATATTTGTGCCCTGTGCATAAGCATGGGCTTGTAGTTGCGCTGGTTTATCAGAATTTCGATGGACCTGAACATCATCCAAAGACATTCCGGAAAGATTTTCCATCCCAGATTTTAAATTATCGGGTAAACCTGTGTTGTTTTCTTTCTTTTGAATAGGTTGAAATTTTCCCTGTAAAAGTTCTTCCTCTTCTATTGCCATTTTTTGAATAGGTTGAGTGGAAGGATTAACCGTCGCTACCTTAAATTGAGCTGTTTGTTTAGTCTGTGGACTATTGTTAGCCATTTCCTGTAATTTCTGCTGAGCCACAGCCTCTGGTCTATTATCTACAAATTGAAAAGTAGACTCACCACCACTTTGTATCTGAAATTCACCTCTAGTAAATATTTGCTTTTTATTCACCTGTGCTTTGTCGACGTAAGCCATATGTTACTTTTTAATTTTTTTTAGCTACTACTTAAATTAAGGGTTTTTTATCTAAAAAGCTCAAAAATTATTCCCTTTTGAGTTACTGACAAGAATAAATCTCTGTTTAATTAATAAGTTTAACCTCCAAATTTTAATGCTCAAAATATTTTAAACAAACTTCTTTTATTCCTATTTAACTCATTTAATTTAATTTTTCAAAATCTCAATCTTCGGATTATATCCCTTTAAAATATGCTCAAACTAACTTTTCTCCTGAGTTAGATTACCGACATCTACAAATATTCGTCATCTTTCATTTATAATCCCATGTTATCTTTCTAATTTCTTTTCCATCATTCTAATTATTACATCGGTTAATCTATTACCCTTGATTTTTTCAATTGCTCTAATTATTACAACTTTTTTATTAATTGTGATCTTTTTAATTCTTTTAAAGACCAACTATACCTTAGAGTACTGCAAAAAGTTAACGACAGAATGCTTCTTGATAAATTGTCCACACTTTAATGCTGCAAAAAGATTACCCGGAAATGGAACAGATAAACCAACTGATGTTTCTTGAAAACGTTTTTAATTTTTTATTAGAAGATAGTGCACTTACCAAAAAATTAAAATAATTGGAAGGCCAAAGAATGATGCTTCATTACAAAAAAAATAACAAAATAACGTCGTGGTAAGATTATTCTAATTCTTATGTATTCAGTGTTAAAGAAAAAATCATTCCTTGCTTTTATTTTTTAGTACTTAAAAAAAACAAAAACCCAAAAACTTTAAGAATATGAAACAAAAAAGGCACTTTCCAAATTAATGAAAAGTGCCTTTTTTTATTTTTTGGAGTAAAATTTTAACCTTTATTTACTGCATCCATGTACCTATTAAGTTCCTCTTTAACTTTTGGTAAAAGTAAGAAGACACCAATTAAGTTTGGAATTGCCATTGCAAAAATCATTGAATCTGAGAAATCAGTAACGGCACCTAAGCTTGCTGCTGCACCAACTACTACAAACAAACAGAAAAGTACTTTGTACACATATTCGTTTACTTTACTCCGCCCAAATAAATACAACCAAGATTGTAATCCATAATAAGACCAAGAAATCATCGTAGAGAATGCAAACAATACCACTGCTATGGTCAATACATATGGGAACCATGGGATTACACTTGCAAATGCTGCCGAAGTCAAATCAACTCCTCCTAATCCTTCTGCTCCTGTATGAAATCCAGTGATAATAATTACCAAAGCAGTAATTGTACAAACAACAACGGTATCAATGAACGGTTCTAAAAGTGCAACAATACCTTCACTTGCAGCATACTTTGTTTTTACTGCTGAGTGAGCAATCGCAGCAGAACCAACACCTGCTTCATTTGAAAAGGCTGCCCTTCTAAACCCTTGAATCAACACACCTATAAATCCACCAGTAACTCCTGCACCTGTAAATGCTCCGTCAAATATCATCCCGAATGCAGCTGGTAACTGACCAATACTCATTACAATTACAACCAAAGCAGCCAATAAATAGATTCCCACCATAAACGGAACTACTTTTTCTGTTACACTGGCAATCCTTTTGATTCCTCCCAGAATAACAATAGCTACAAATACAGCCATCACTAAACCAAATACTACTCCTGCACTTCCACCTGTTGCTCCAATCATACTATTAAATTGAGCTGCCGCTTGATTAGCTTGAAACATATTTCCTCCACCAAAAGAACCTCCAATACACATTACGGCAAAGAATACAGCTAAGAATTTCCCTAATCCTGCCATCCCTCTTTCTCTCAAACCTTTAGAGAGGTAGTACATTGGACCACCGTAAACAGTACCATCTGGCCCAACGTCACGATATTTCACTCCTAGTGTGCATTCTGCAAACTTGGAAGACATTCCCATTAATCCTGCCACAATCATCCAAAATGTAGCACCAGGTCCACCAACTGTAATCGCAATTGCAACACCTGAAATATTTCCTAATCCAACTGTACCCGAAAGTGCGGCTGTCAATGCTTGGAAGTGACTCACCTCACCTTCTTCTGCTTCATCTTTGATCGTATCGATAATATCCCCATCTACTACGTTTACATTTAACTTCTCATTTGGATCTGGGGTATGAGAATCTATATCATCATATTTTCCTCTAACAACATTTATAGCCATTGGAAATTTCATGATATTTATAAACTTGAAATAAATAGTAAAAATCGTTGCTGCTCCTAATAATAAAATAATGACGTAAGGCATTGATCCACCTGTGTTCGCCATATCCGAATATACCCATGGATAAAAAACAATATTGAAGATAAATTCTGTAGCTGGAGTAACTGCATCATTAATTATTTCATCCCAACCTCTCTCGGCAGTTTCAGCAGTTTCTTGGGCAAATGTTAGAATCGGAATTAAAACACTTGCCAATAATAAAAGTAATCTTTTTTTCATATGAATATAAAATTTGGTTAAACGTTGTGTAGAAAATACACATTTCAATAAATGACGATTTTATTATTTGGTTTTACGGCATCTATTGTTTTTTGTAAAAAAATAAACAATATTTGAATCTTTAAATTCAGCACGTTAAAGTAGCATCTTATTTTTAGTTATCAAAAAAATGATTAATAATTGTTAGCTTATCAACTATTAAACTATTGATTATGAACGCTTTATATTTTCAAAAAAGGTTTTCACAGGTTCCTCCCTCCAAAAATTAATATTTTTTCTCTTTCCTCCAATATTCTCTTGATCAAATTATTAATCAAAATGTAATGATAAAACTGTAAAACAAAACGTTATGAACAATCTTCCGTCATATCTTCTCTGTTATTACCATAGTCCATAATTATTCTTTTCGTTACTCGATATATGCAAATGTAAGTTGGTTGATTTTAAATTTAGCAAACCATATGGTGAAGGAAATAACTCACCATTATGAATAATTTTACAAAGGTGAATTCTTTCGAGGATCTTTTGAAGGCATTGAAGTGATGGAATATAATGACGTAAGTTTTTAAATGGACAATTGGTCAGATGAAAAAAGGTAGAAGTAATTTACACTTTCCTAGGATGACATAATTATTCAGGTGATTTTGAAAATAATTTGACGAATGGTTTTAGAAAAATTAAATTAATGACTAGCGAAATTTATTAGAGGGGACTGGAAAAATGGAGAATTACAAGATGATTGAATATTGATATATTCCAAGGTGAAATGAGGTGTTTTGAAGCCTGGAATTATTTTTACATATTATTACTCAAACAGACCCTAAATATTCAGCATCGCCATTTGAAAAATTACCTTTGGTTTTATTTGGTTTCGCAATGGAAATCCTGGCAATTAAATATTATGATTTGATAGAAAAACAATTAGACTTTGCTTATCTGATTGATTCTTTAGCCAATAAAAATCAATACCTAGAGATGATGATTAAATTGACTGCCAAAATTAATTCGGAGCGAATGAATAAAATTTTAGGGAAAACAAGTGTTTTGTTTCGCTTCTAAAATGAAGGTGATTTTTTTTTCAGAAAGCGACAACCTTGATTGATTATCGATTTTTTGTTTCAATATATTTTTTACTAAAAAACGGTTGCCGAATTATTCCGACAACCGTTTCATTTGTAAATTAAACTTTTTAAAAAAACTAATCTGTAAGTTTAAATACTCGCTCAACATCTTTCCTGTAGTTATTATATCTTACCCATACCAAATAAGTACCTGCTGGATAATCCCCTAAACTAACTTTATAAGTGCTAAAACCCTCTGAAACTGATTGGGTATGAATTATTCTACCTGTTAAATCAACTACCTCTATGGTGGCATCATTTTTCAATTCTGTTAAGAATTCAATATAAATATCATCAATAATTGGATTTGGATATACATTGATATCTCTTGATCCATGATCAAAAATAACTACTTCTACTTCAGAGTAAAAAACTTGACCACTAGCATCCACATATTTAATTCGGTAATAGTTTACACCATAATAGGGATCTGCGTCTAGAGCAAAGTAACTATTGGTCTGTTGAGCACTTCCATTAGCATTTCTCACCTCGTATGTTTGGAACTCATCCCCATTCTTAGCGTGCTCCAAGAAAAATCGACTGTCATTTACCTCGTATTGAGTCGTCCAATTAATCAATACTTCTGTTCCACTTGGTTCAGGTTCTACAGAAAAGCTTGTGAAAACAAAACCATTAAAGCAATTAGTTACTTCAAACTCATAAGTAGTTGAAATTGAACATCCCATATTTTCAACTGTCAAAGTAACAGTTTTTATTCCTGCAGAACTATAAATAAGGTCGTATACATTTCTTTGTGTTGAATTTTGAGGTAAAGCTCCTATTCCAAAATCCCAAAAATAAGTCGCTGTTGCACCAGCGTGAGCTGCATGAAAACTAGTTGAATCACTCGAGCATAGACTAGTTGGAGCTTGAACTATTTCAGCACTTGGTAAAGGAGTTACCAAAATTGAAATAATATTACTTTCTCCTGTATAATATAAACATCCCATCCTCCTTGCACACCGAACAAAATAAGTATTCGTATTAATCTGTCCTGGTTGATAGTATTCATTTGTTGCTCCCTGAATAATTGTCCAAGTAGGATCTATATTTGAAAATGGACTTCCTGTAGTATTAGTCAACCAGACATATTCCAAATCTCCGGTTCCTCCAGTTGGATAAATACTATTATTCAATAAATCTGGAATTTCTCCCTCACAGATTGTTTGAGTTTCGCCAATTGCTCCACCCGTATTAACATTGTCACATTCGGGGTGAACACCTACATCAAAACTTAAATCGTCCATTTGTCCAGTTACAATTGTAAATGTTGAAGTTCGTCCAGTTAATGGACTAGCATCACTATCCACTTCATCATCGATTCCATAGTTAGGCGATGTAATTATATAATCATTTGGTAAACTACTTAATACAAATTCAATTTGATATGTTCCTCCTCCTACATTTTCAAATAGGTAATATCCTGAACTCATTAAAAAAGGATTATTAGAAGTAGTTTCTGTAGCAATAATCTCATCATCTAATGTTCCGAAAGTACCATCTTGACCACTTGTCAATAAGTTTACTGTCACATTATTGAAACCTAACTCGTCGGAATCTTGAATACCATCTCGGTCAGTATCAAACCAAACATAATCTCCAATATTCACTTCTCCATTTAATGATGATGCAGTAATCTCCACTTCAGCTACTTCAAAACATCCATTATCATCAATCACAGTTACAGTATAATTTCCTACCGATAACCCTGAAGCAGTTTGAGTCATTTGACCATTACTCCAAATATATTGATAAGGGATTGATCCCCCCGTTGCTGTTACTGTTGCCAAACCATCATTTCCAATTGGAGTTACCATTGTTGAAACTGTTACCGATTGCAATTCTGGAGGAGAAATAATTTGAATAGTTTGAGTTTCAAAACATCCATTTCCATCAGTCACTGTTACTGTATAGATTCCAGCCTCAAGGTTGATTATTGTTGCGTTGGACTCACCATTACTCCATAAGTAGGTGTAAGAAGGTTGTCCACCAATTACATTTGCTGTAGCTATCCCATCTGTATTTTGATTACAACTAACATCAGTTTTATCAATCGAAACTGCTAAATCAGAACTTGAAATTATTACAACTTCATCTTCAATTGTGCATCCATTATTATCTGTTACAATGACAGTGTAGGTTCCCACATCTAAATTATTAATCGTTGATGTTGTTTCACCATTTGACCAAAAATATTGGTATGGCATCATTCCCCCTACAATATTTGCTGTTGCTGAACCTGATCCACTTGGACAACCACTATCATCAGAAAGTATACTTAAAGTTAGTTCTTGAGGCTGATTAACACTTGCAGCGGTTGAAACTGTACATCCATTTGCATCAGTGATTGTAACATTATAAAAACCTGCTGTTAAGTTCGTTGGATTAGATGTATTTCCAATTCCACCTGTCCAATCATATGTGAAAGGAGCTAAACCATTTAACATAGTAACATTAATACTCCCATCATTTCCGCCAAAACAATTTAACATGGTAGCTGATATATCAGATTCCAATGAACCGGATCCTAAAATTTCTATAAAAAGATTTGCAACACATCCAACACCGGCTGTAACCGTAACTTCGTAAATACCTGGGGCAAGATTAGATTGATCCTCGATATTACCGACTCCATTAGACCAAACAAATGAAATTGGCAAAACTCCATTTAAAACTGTCAAATCAATACTACCATTATTTTCACCACAATAAGCATCAGTATGAGTTTCTACAACATTTAATTCCTCCAAAACCTCAATTAATTGAGTTTCTGAAACTTTGTTATCACAATTATCTGTTGCTGTCCAAATTCTTTCTATGGTATAAGAACAACCACTTCCTAATTGGTTTTCTTCAAATGTAATTTCAACATCCATATCGCAATTATCGGTTCCAATTAAAACTGGAGGAGTTGGGATAGTCTGTCCTTGAGTCAAATCAATAGTCAAATTATTAGGTACATCAATAAGCATCGGTTCTATTACATCTTGAACAATGATAGTTTGAACAGACTCAGTTGTGTTTCCACAATTATCTGTTGCTGTCCATACTCTAGTTAAGGTATAAGAATTAGAGCAAGTTCCTTGAGTATTAATTTCATAAAATGAAATTAATACATCTGGATCGCAATTATCTGTTGCAATTGGTTGAGTTGGTGTGGGTATATTATTACAATCGATTGTCAAGTCAGTTGGAATACCCTCTAAAATAGGTGATTGTGTATCTTTAACAGTAATATACTGAGAGTCAGAAATAGTATTTCCACAACTATCAGTCGCTGTCCATGTTCTTGTAATTAAATATCCACAAGCTAATGGAGTTTCGAATTCTGATAAAACTGCAATTACATTAAAATCACAATTATCAGTTACTTCAACATACGGCGCACTAGGAATTGAAGAACATTCTACAGTAATATTTGAAGGAACACCAATCAATGTAGGAGTTGTATCATCCACTATTGTAATATTTTGTGACTCTGAAGCCATATTACCACAATCATCTGTTGCTGTCCATGTCCTAATGATTAAATATCCACATGCTAATGGAGATGTCAATTCTGAATAATCAATAGAAATATTTACTGAACAGTTATCTGTTACCGTAATATTTCCAGCAACTAAAGGAATACTATCACAACTTGCAATTTCATCAGCAGGTATTCCTATTAAAATTGGGGCTTCAATATCATCCACAATAATAGTTTGAGAATCATTAGTTTCATTTCCACAATTATCCGTGGCTGTCCATGATCTAATTATGATAGTTGAATTTGGACAAGTGCCAGGATAATAAGTTTCTGAGAAACTTATTATCACGTCCATATCACAGTTATCTATCGCAGTTGGATTAGCTTGATCTGGAACATTATTGCACTCAACTACAATATCATCAGGTACTCCTATTAATACAGGACTATATATATCTCCAACCGTAACTAACTGAGTTGCAGAAGTTTCATTTCCACAATTATCTGTTGCCTTCCATGTTCTTTTTAAAACATATGAACCATCACAATCACCATAAATCAATTCCTCCTGATATTGAATAACAACATTGATATCACAATTATCCGTCGCAATTATAGATCCAGCAGCTGGTGCACTAGGAACATTATTACAATCTACCTGAATATCAACTGGTACTCCAATCAATATTGGAGGTGTTACATCTGAAACTGTAATATTTTGAGTTACTACTGTAATATTTTCGCAGTTATCTGTTGCCGTCCAAATACGTTTAATGGTATAGGAATCAATACAACTTCCTGGATAAATTATTTCACTAAATGTTAAATCAACATTTGTATCACAATTATCTGAGACTATAATTGTTCCTGCAGCTTGAGCAGATGGTATATCATCGCACTCGACATCAACATCAGCTAGCACACCAGAAATAATTGGCTTTGTGGTATCTTCTACTATAATCTCTTGGATTCCCTCCACGGTATTACCACAATTATCTGTTGCTATCCAAATTCTTGTTATGGTATAATTACCAATACAAGCTCCAGGAGTGATATTTTCCTGAAATAAAATATCAACATCAGTGTCACAATTGTCATTTGCAATTGGAATAGCTGGTAAAGGAATCGCACTACATTCAATCGTTACATTTGCTGGAATTCCTATCAATACTGGATCTTGAGTATCTACAACTGATATATATTGAGAATCAGAAACTGAATTACCACAATTATCTGTTGCTGTCCATGTTCGTATTATGGTATAATTATCAATGCAAAATCCAGGCGTATAAGTTTCAACAAAATCTAGAGTTGCATTTGGATCACAATTATCAAGTACTCCAACATTTAAATCAATAGGTGGAATATTCCAACATTCAGTTTGAATATCAGCAGGAATTTCCCAAAGTGAGGGTGCTTCTGAATCTGTTACTATTACTTCCTGAGTTGCAGTAGATTTGTTTCCACAAGCATCTGTTGCCGTCCATGTTCTAATAATTAAATAACCACAATTCAGAGGAGTTTCAACTTCTGTCAAAATGGCTACAACATCATAATCACAGTTATCTATTGCTCCTACATATGGTGCTTCAGGAATTGAAGAACATTCAACTTCTGTATTAGCAGGAACATCAATTAATGTTGGTGGGGTATTATCCTCTACTGCTATGTTTTGCGAAACTGATTCTGTATTTCCGCAGTCATCAGTGGCTATCCATGTTCGAATGATAGTATATGCATTTATACAAGCTCCGGGTACATTTGTTTCTATAAAATCAATCGTAACATTTGTTGAACAATTATCAGTTACAGTTATGTTAGCAGCTACCGAAGTAATATTATCGCATTCTGCTGTTACATCAGCAGGCACTCCTATTAAGACTGGGGCCTCATTATCCTGAACAGTTATTGTTTGCACGACAGAGCTTTGATTGCCACAAGCATCTGTTGCTGTCCATGTTCTGGTAATCACTTTTGTGAACCCGCAACTATTAACAACCGTTTCAGACTCTGATATTACCACTGATCCACATGTATCTGATCCTGTGGCTATTCCTGTATTCGAAGAGGATTCATCTTCTGTGCATTCTATTGTTACATCTGCCGGTGCTGTTATCGTTGGTACAAAGGTATCCTGAACAGTTATTGTTTGTACTGCAAAGTTTTGGTTTCCACAAGTACCCGTTGCTGTCCATGTTCTGGTAATCACTTTTGTATTACCGCAATTATCAAAAACAGTATCAGACTCCGTTATAACTACTGATCCACATGTATCTGATCCTGTGGCTATTCCTGTGTTCGAAGAGGATTCATCTTCTGTGCACTCTATTGTTATATCAGCGGGTAGATTGGAAAATATTGGAATACCACATCCTTCAACTATTTTGACGACGCAGTTACTAGGAATCCATCCTTGAGGATCTCCAACACCATTTTCTTCACATAGTTCTCTCCTTGCTAATCTCACATACCAAGTTGTTTCAGTTATGGATGGTGGATTATAGGTTAGTCCAGTTGCACCTTGGATTGCTTGGTTAATATTGGCTGGACAACCAACTATTGATTTAATCCATTGGTATTCTATTGGATCTGATGTTGGATTTCCAAAATCACCTTCTGTGCATCCATTTGCTGTGGTAATTCCCAATATTTGGAAAGGGCCGAAAGTGGCTCCTATCACCACCTCTGCCTGTGAACAAGATGTATGAAGGTTAACTGAGCCGCCAGGATAATTCCAAGCCGAATTTGATCCGTACTTTTGAGATCCTGCTGCCTCAAATATAACAGTTTCCCCATTTTGTACAAATTGAGTAATATTAGTTACCCCAGTGCCTCCTGATCCATCATTTGTATACAAATTCACATTACCTGAAGGACCTGAATATTGCAAATTCAGTGATTTTACATGATTGTGTCCTCCTGCTCCGTTACTATGAGTGCCATTACAACAACCACTTCCATTATTTCCTCCATTATTTCCGCTCCCTGGATTGGAGTTTCCACTTGCTTCTTCTAAATTAATAATCGTTATTGGATCAAAAGGGTCACAATTTGTTTCGTCTCCACTTATTAAACCTCCATCTGTAATATTATCACATATTACATTAGACGGACATTGGTTACCTTGAAGATCTGTCCAACCAGTTATGGTAAATGGTCCATAGATATTACCAAGTACATCTGTTCCGCAAGATGAGTCCATTGTTCCATGATTTACCCACCCTCCATTTTGATAGGTCCAGAAAATAGGATTATTGTGATAGTGCCAATGAGTATGATTGGTATTAGATATATCAAAAGAATATGATTGACCAGGTATTAGATTAGACCAGTATCCTAATTCATTATCATGATAGTCATATGCTCCACCTCCAATTACAGTTGGTCCATTATAGATAAATGTTACCGAGTAAATTCCTAATTGACAAATACATGTAGCGTTGTTCGATAAATTGGAAGGTGAATTAAAAGTATCCTCCGAGCAACCATTTGCTATACTTATCCCCATTATCTCAAATGGATCAAAGAATACTCCAATTTCTGTATCATTTTGTGAACAAGAGGTATGAAGGTCAACTGAATCAAATGGATAAGTGCAATCAGAACTTAATCCATATTTTTGAGATTTTGATGATTCAAATACAATTGTTTCCTCTGATTCTTCGAATTGAGTAATATAAGTTCCTGATGGTCCTGTATAAAGTAGATTTAGTGATTTTCCATGATTATGCCTTCCAGCTCCATTATTGTGAGTCCCTTCACAGGAGCTATTGCTATTATTATCTAAATCTTCAACCTTTTTCTCTGATTCAATACTATTATCAATTTCATATTCTTGAATAGAAGTTTTAAGAATATTTCTAGATAAAAACCTTTCAAAGGAGTATAATTGAACTACGTCTTGATATTTATTTTTTTGTAACAAACGACAGTCTTCATCTTCAGAGTTTAAAATGATATTTGATTTTAAATCTTCTTTACTAAAAGATGTCAAGATCAGAAATAAACAGCAAAACATAAAACACAAATAAATACTTCTTAAAATAGAAAAGATGTAATATTTTGGGAACATATTTTTATAAATTAGGTGCAAAATAAGTTGATTAAATACGAATAATCACAAAACGGGGAGTTTTGAAATTACGGTGTTAGTATAAATTTTAAAGAAAAAGTGTTTTTTATATTCTTATTAAAACTGGAAATCAATTATCAATAAGAATGGAAGCACTGGTTTTTGTATCAAATACTTGGAGGTATTGTTTAGCTATATCTAAAATTAAACCAATTACTAATCTGTAACCAACTCCTCTCCAAATATGAAAAACAGAGAAATTTAAATCATTTCATTACTTTTGTAAAAAATCTAGTTCAAGACATTCAGCACTAACTAATTACACATAACCATACTTTTTAAATTAAAATAATCCAAATGTGTACTTTTTGAAAAATAATATCATTTTGTGATTGAATCTTGTTAGTGCTACTAAAAATGGTTAATCTCTGGGATTTTATTTTTTTAATAGTGAAGTATATCTAACTTCATTTCAGTAGTCACGAACCAAAAGGATTCTATTACTTATGAAAATAATTAATCTCTTCTTCCCTTTATTTTTACTTTTTATTTTTGGCGCTTGTGATAAAAAAAATACTAATATTTCCTTGAGAAAAGGAATGGTGATTTCAAAAACAGTAACCGTCTTGGTCGATACATTTAGAATTGATGGAAACACAGATGAACCAGCAATAGTGATTAAGGGGAATAATATAGTAATCGATTTTCAAGGAGCAGTTTTGAAAGGATCAAATGATAAAAATCTACCCGATGAGTATTATGGAATTGGAATATTAGTAGAAGGAAATAATATTGAAATAAAAAATCTAAACCTACAAGGCTACTATGTCGGTATCTTTGCCACTCTTACCGACAATTTAAATATCAATAATTGTAAAATTAACTATAATTTCCGTTGTAAAAATGTAACTAAAAATAAAATCAACAAATGCTCTAAACCATTAGAAAGCAAATTCGGAAAAATCAGAGCCGCAGGATTAACAATAAATAAAAGTCAAAAAATATCCTTAGAAAATAATAAAATTACTCACAACAATACAGGAGTGATCCTAGAATCTGGAGTTACTGGAAAAATCCATAATAATAAAGTAACTTTTAATTTAAATGCAGGAATTGTAGATATGGGAAATATAGATATAACTCTAATGCATAATTATATCAATTGGAATAAAGGGCCTGGTATTAGTTGTTCTTCAAAAAGTCGAAATATAGTTGCAGCTTATAATTCTCTTGAACAAAACTTAAGCAATAGTTTCTGGAAAAATATTAATTTTTCCAATGATTTATTCCCTCAAAAAATAAAAAATCGAAATATAGATTCTTTGCAGAAAATTTATCCAACGGTTTCAGATCATCAGAATACCGACCTACCTTTGCTCCCTTACAAAGGACCAACATATCTACTCGATTCAGATTACGGATTTTATGATTTTGAATATCCAACTATCTGGCTGCGTGAGATTAATGATGACAAATATACTTTCGCCATTTTTGGTCCGGAGGGAAATTGGAAAATTATAGATGGAATTGGTTTCTCTCAATCTTCTCGTCAATCAGGAAGCATACCTGCAACCATTGTCTTAACAAAAGCAAAAAATACAAACCCAAACAACCTAGCCCTTAAATTAGAATTTATAGGCGTCGAATTTAGAGATCAATTTGGTAATTTAAACGCTAGAGGTAAATCAACTAAATTTCAATTTAATAACCACTTGACACTATAAAAATAAAACTTGAGTCATTTTAATTTATATTTGCCAATTAATATTTTAAATATAATGACCAAAATTTACCTAAGCTATGCCTATGTAGACAACCAAAATTTCGAAAATAATGATCGTGCTTGGGTAAGTGCATTTAAGGATGATTTAGAAAACGAAATTTCTTTTTTGTTGGGAAAAATAATACCCATCACTATCTTTCATGATAAACAATTTGCTAGTCCCAACTTATTGACTATTAAATACATAAAGGCAGCCGATATTTTTATCCCTATCGGAACTCCTGCATATTTCCTTTCTGATTATTGCCAGAAGGAGCTAAAACTTTTTTTAAACAGAAAAGATATTGATCCTTCGCCACAAATATTTTTAGTCGATAAAAGGCCATTTGAAGAAGCCGCTCTACAAGCTTTATTACCCTTGAAAAATTTCTTTCCTTTTTATAATCTTTCTGATAAAAATGAATGGGATAGAAAAAATTCAGAATCTGAATATTTTGCTCAAATTTCTAACTTGGCAGCTCAAATAGGTAGCTATTTGCTTTAGTAAACTTAAACGTTCACTTATTTGATAGATTAAAATTCTACATTTTACCTTTTCAGGCTTGGTAAAGTTGACCACCACAGATAATATATTTCAAAACAACTTATTTCATTAATATCATTTTATCTAATAATCGATCTTCAGTAACAAAACGCCAAGAAGTATAAACTGGAAACGAGGTGGCATTTCCAATGTCAAAAGCATAAGATGTTCTCTTGAGTTAATAAAAAATTCAAGAGAACTATCTATAATCCACAAGTTGTTTTCACAAAATTCGCTATAATAGTTAGGATTCATGGTGCAACAGTCAACAAATAATTGGTTCCAATAATTCCTTTTTGAATGGATTAGATAAATAAATTCTGGTCATATCTATTTATTAGTAATCTACTCAAGTTGAGATATTTTAATGGCGAACCGTTAACTCGAATCACTACTTTGAATAAAATAAAACTATATTTTAAAATTAGTGTTTTAAAAGAAATATTTTTAAACTTAACTTTTCATAAAATTGTATGTTTAATAGAGATAAAAACCTTAAATCCCTCCGGCCACTCATTCCCACTATATCTGAAAAGAACATCACTAGCCCTTCAGAGTATTTTCAAAATATTACATTGCGCCCTATATTGAAATTACAACATGATTTATTAATTCAAATTTTTCATCAATATACAATCCAAAGAAAAAATATTTACCAAAAGCTCCCACCAGAGAAAAAACTTGAATATATTGAAAGTAATATTCGAAAGGATTTAACTTTTAGAAGTTTGTTAATAGGTACTGTAATTGGACATTTTACAAAAAAAGAATATGAGACATACTCTCAAAATGAACCTGAACTTCGAAAACGATTGATTAACATGTTAATTGAAAGAATTAAAAGTTATGAATAAAGAATAAATAAATCTCACACATCAAACCAACCTAGATTATCATCTCGTTATCACATACTAAAACTGAATAAAAATTCCAACTATAAAATAATGAGTTATCTAGAAATTCTTTTACTATCCTTGGTTAGTATTTTGCCCTTTTATCTTTCCGTCCAAAATAACTCTTCCAATCATAAATATTTAGGATATATTAACTGTTATAACTTTAATTTTACACATAATATTAGATGATTTTAGGTGGCAAATGATTCCCATTTATTTGTCTTGTATATTCCTCGTTTTGTGTTCATATAAAAATTGGAAATTTTTTAAGGGTAGTTGGCTTAGAAAAATAACTAGTTGTATCTTTTTATTTTCACTATTAGAGATAGGATTTTTGTTATCTACAATTTTACCGATTTTTAGTTTACCAGTTCCAACTGGCAAGTATCAAGTAGGCTCAAAATATTTACATTTAGTGTCGGATGAAACTGACAACCTAACAAAAAAGATCAACGACAAAAGAGAACTAATGATTAAGGTTTGGTATCCTGCGATAATCAAAGAAGAGGAAAAAGAAGCTTACCTCAACGATGGTGACAGATATGGTTTTGCTGCAAAATATGGATTACCAAAAAACATATTCAACTATTTAGATAAAGTCAAAACACATACTTTTCAAAGTCCAGCTGTTGTTGATGGCAAATTCCTTTTGCTAATTTTCTCTCACGGACTATATTCCAAGGCGAGTGGATATTATGCTTTGATAGAAGAAATAGTGAGCAATGGTTTTATCGTTTTAAATATCAACCACACCTATGAAAGTGTTGGAACTTTATTTCCATCCAACGAAATTAAACTATACTCAAAGGAATATGATCGTAAAAAAAATAATAAAGAAATGGCTGCCATGATTTGGGGTGCAATGGAGGTTTATAAAAATACAACTGATGAAACCAAAAGAATTTAATCAGTCAGCCATATTTTAAAAAATTATTTTGCTGCTGAAATAACTCATCGATGGGGAAATGACATTGACTTAGTCGTTCACCAAATTCCAGTGTGGGAAAAGTACACCTTCTTGTTAAATCATATTGACTTGTCAAAAATTGGCGTATTTGGTCATTCTCAAGGTGGTGCTGCGGCTGGACAAATAGTCCTAAATAATCCAAAAATTAGCGCAGGAATAAGTATTGATGGAGTTCAATGGGGAAATATGGTGGATACTTTTTTGACAAAACCATTTTTATTATTATCATCCGATTGGTCTGAAGATCATCCAAACTTGAACAAGTATGCTTTTCGAAATGGTAGTCTTACAGATTTCTATCAGGCAAAAATCAAAAATTCTGGGCATTCCAGTTTTATGGATATACCATTTATGATTAATTCATCCCTGATCAATGAAGGTGGAAAAATTGAACCAGAGCTTGCAATTGAAATCACTTCAAAAGTTGTCATTCAATTTTTCAATAAATACTTAAATGAAAAGAATATTAATATTTCAAATATTGAGAATCAATATAAAGAATTAGTTTTAAAAAAAATTAACAACTAATCTCTTACGTTCAAAATAAAACCAACTTTAAAAACATTTTCAATACTGATCTTAGGATCATTTCTTAATAACTTTCTAATTCGAGAAATAAAAACATCGAAGCTACGTCCCAAAAAATAATCTTGTTTTCCATAAATCTGTTTAACAGCCTCCTCTCTTTTTAAAATACGATTTTGATAAAGACATAATAACCGAAGTACTTCATTTTCCTTTTCTGTAATTCTTCGAGGCTCATTTTTATAGGATAGTTCTTGTCTTTGGTAATCAAAATAATAATCGCCCAGCTTAAATTGAGTCGGTAAAACTTCATTCGTTTCCTCTTTTTGATACCTTCTTAAAATTACATTTAACCGACATAATAATTCTTCCTCGTCAAAAGGCTTAGTAACAAAATCTTCTGCTCCAACTGCATATCCTTTTAACTTATCTTCCTTCATCGACCGAGCTGTTAAAAATAAAAATGGAATATCTTTTTTCTCTTTTTGAATTTGATTCGCCAAATTAAAGCCATCCATTTCGGGCATCATAACATCTAAAATGCAGATATCAAATTTATGTTTTTTAAAACTCGCCAAACCTAAAGTTCCATTTCTACAAAGTTTCACATTGAAATTTTTAGATTCTAAAAACTCAGATAAAAGCATTCCCATGTTAACATCATCTTCTACAATTAAAATATTTTGATTTGACATGGGTTATTTTTTAAATTATTTGATAATCTTCAACTAGATAGGTATCAGGTTACCTACAAAACCAAATATACAAATCTATGACTATACCGTATTTCTTGAGGGTAAAAATAAATCGAATCGAGTTCCTTTATTTAAATCACTTATCACTTTTACAAAACCTTGATGACGTTCAACTATCATTTTAACATAGGCCAATCCTAACCCAAATCCTGGTCGATCATGTACGTCTCCATTTTGTACTCGTTGATATTTTTTAAAAACACCTTGCTGTTCTTTCTGACAAATCCCAATCCCATTATCCTCAAATTGAAAAAGGATTCCCTGATTTTCTTTTCTCATTATAATTTTTATTTCAGGGGTCGTAATAGAATACTTTAATGCATTATCTAACAAGTTTCTAAAAGCATTTCCTAAATGAAACTTATCTCCTTCTAATTCAACATTTTCAATATCTGAATAAAACAATACATTTGCATTTTTTTCTTTTATCTGAATATCCATTCCTTCAATCACAGTTTGTATCAATTTCTTAGGATTCAAATTTTCTTTCTCCAATTGGTATTCACCATTTTCTAATTTTGCCAAATGTAATACTCGTTCAATTTGATGCTTAAGCTTTCCACTTTCTTCCTTAACTACATGAAGGTATTTTTGATGAGAAGATTCTGTTATTTTTTTTGCTAAAAGATTTCCAGCCAATGAAATATTAGTCAATGGTGTCCTAAATTCATGAGCCATATTATTAAAAAACTCTTTATTAATTTGAGCCATTTTCTTCTGTCTCAACAACGTATAATTAGCAAAAATAAAAACTGAAGTAATGAAAAACAAAATTACAATTGAGGAGAAAAACATAAATTTTATTTTCCCAAAAATATAATCTCTCTTCTCCGGAAAAGTGATACTCATAACATAATTATCAGATTTTTGCAGTGGATTCAATGCACATTGATAAGTAGGAAAAGTACCAAAACTATTAAACGTTTCTTTTTGGATTATCTCTACTTTATATTCCATATCTATTGCATAAAAATCAAATGCAATTGCTAGTGTGCTGTCTAAAGTCGATCTTACAAAAGGGGTATTTGATTCTACTTTAAATTCATTCCCATCTTGAAAATAAGGGACACAACCTCCTTCTTGCAAAAGTGGAGCGCAACCTTTTGAGGAAGCATCTGAAGAAACAATACATTTCGAAGTAGGCTCAACAATGATATTACCCGCTGCATAACACAACGCCATACGAACTTTCTCATCAAATTGTTCTTCGATTAATCGTTGCGAATCAGTAAGCCATTTGACTTGAAATGCGATCAGCGCAATCAAAACTAAAGTGGAGGCGGCGATGACGTAAGATGTTCTGCTTGACTGCATTAAGTTTAATTTTTTAGATACAATTAATTACTTCGGTAAGAGGTGATCAATTAAATACTAAGCAATAAAAGGATTATTCCTCTTTAATCTTGGTGTTTAACAGCTTTTTAACATGTGAAGAAAATTGAAAAACAGTTTTATTTAGGTCTTACAAATAACTTTATTAAGTCATTTATTTTACTTCGAAATATTTTTCAGTATTTCAGTGATTATTGAAATAACACGTTTTCTTTTTTTTATAAATAAAATATTCATTGCATTTACGTTGATCATTTTAACGGTAAGTATCTCAAATTAACTCCTCACAAAAACAAAAACTTAAACACCTCAATAACTAATAGCTTGCAAAAAATAATTGATGCAACTGCTGCAGCTAAATATATTACTTTATTGGAAGCTACTTGAAAAACGAATTGCAATAAAAATTCAAAAGTAAAAGTGGCTTCTTATCAAATAAATCGGTTTCTAGGTATCCTACTTCATCTACTAAATTGAAAAAAATAAAAAAGAACGTTGTTCAAAAATAATACTAAGATAGTCAAAAATAAAAAAGACTCGATTTCGCTTGTTACTCAAAAATTAGCTTGGAAACTACTGCCTCTAATAATTATTAATAAGATATGAAATTTTGTCAACCCATGCCGAGTTAATTGATAATTTTTTTTTGATTAAAAAAAATTAACTATATCATTTCAGTATCTTTTTCCCGACAAGAAATTAGCAAAAGAACAGTTTCAAATTCATAATTTATAACCAGCTCCCAATCTGATCAACACTTCTTTTTCTTATTTAAAACCACTACTCCACTCTTTCAACTAACTCTACATAAGCATAGGGTTTTTAGGATACAATTGGGGCAAATTTTACTAAATATAAATCATATGAAAGATTTAAAATATAAAGTGAGATAGATTTTGAACTTAGATTAAAACGAACTCTTGGGTTAAAATCAGGATAAAATAATATTAGGTCATTCCCATTAAATAAGTTTTTGAATCAAATAAAGTAAACTCTGAAAAATGAATCAATTTCAGCAATGAAGTACTTAAGTCTATTTTAATTTTTTCTGAGCTAAAGGCTTTAACCCATCAACCTTGTTCAAAACTAAATGCAATAATTAAATCATTAATATCACCAGAATATTTTATACCAATAAAAGGAAAAAATAACTTTGACATGTAGATCATTAGATTCATCTGCTTTTTTATATTTGTTTGAGGAGGCTGGTAACTCAAAGAAAAAATAAGAAGGTTTTAAGAAGATAGATATTGAAAAGAAATATAGACTTTTAAAGACTACTCAATTTATTTTCCTAATTCTAGGCAAAAAAAAATCGAATCAAAATTACATAAATATAATGTTGATTCGATTTTTAAAATCTAAAAAACGATAATATAATCTTGTCTTATCTCAAAATTGTAACATCACCTTTTAATATTAATCCTGATGCAAAGTCTAAGCGAAGAATATAATAATAAGTTCCCTCTGTAAGAGGTTTTCCATTTTGATTTGTCCCACCCCAATCATTATTATAGGGTTTTGATTCATACACCACATCGCCCCACCTATTGAATATTACAAATTCATTGTTGACATAATCATTCGGGTTTTGAGCTAAAATATCAAAAACAAAAACATCATTCAATCCATCATCGTTCGGAGTAATTGTATTCGTATTTTGTTGAATTAAACTATCAATTGGCAATGGGTCTTTTACATTAACTGTAATCGTAACTAATGAAGTATCACAAGCGTCCAAACAAACGGTAGAACAAAATTCATATTCAAATATTTCCGTTCCAATAAAATCTAAATTTGGAATATAATTGAAACCACCACCGCCAATGTTAGAAAGTGTTCCATTTGCCACACTAGTCAAAGCTATAAATTGTCCTTGTCCAACTGCATCATTTATACTTACATCAAAATCTAATGTTTCATTTTCTACCATATTATAGACATCATCATTAGTTACAGAAACTTCATCAACTGTAACTATTACGGTATCTGAGCTGTACTCAGGACAACCTAATGCTGAAATAGTCCAAATAAAAATATTTGTTCCTGTTTGTAAATTTGTAACATCTGTAATCGGATTTACAGGATCTGTCGGAATAGCATTTCCTAGACTTACCCATATTCCAATCACTTCATTCGGTAAGTTTCCTTCCAAATTTGTAGTCGTTTCACATACTGCAAAATCATCTCCTGCATCAGCAAGAGGGAATGTATTATTAAAAACAACTTCTACGTCGCTTGTCGCTGTACATCCTGATTGTATATCGGTAACTAATAAAGTATAAGTTCCTGCAGAGGATACTTGAGGCATAGTGGTATCCTCATTTATATCAATAATTCCTCCATTGGACGATGTCCAAGAATAGGTAATTGTTGCCCCTGTTGAAGACGCTGTTCCATCCAAAAGAATTGAAATAACACCGCAATCTAAATCAACAGGAGTTACTACCACCGCATTAACTACTTGGCTTGATATTATATTAACTTGAGCACTAGAAGAACATCCATTCGTTGTATCTGTAACTGTCAATACGTAAGTACCAATTGCATCAACTTCTGGATTAATATCAGTTTCAGTTCCAAGAACGATAGACCCAGTGCCAGATGTTGTCCAAAGGTAAACAAAATCATTCCCCATTGAGGAGTTTGAACCATCAAGGAAAATGGAAGTAGCCGCACAGGGTAATTCCATTTCTATACCAGCATCAGCAATTGGAGCAACCTCATCATTTATGACTTCCAAACTAATCGTATCTGAACAACCTGTGACAGTATCTAAAGCAATAAATTCATAAATACCTGTAGCATCACCTTGAATGTTTAATTGAGTTGGATCAGAAGAAGTAATATTTCCTCCCATTGATGCTGTCCAGTTATAAATTACATCTAGAGTTGAAGCATTAACTGAAGCCTCAAAATTAACTGTATTAGTCAAACAATTAATATCACTATCAGCCATCGCACTTGCCATCACCAAACTAGAGTCGACTAAAACCAAGGCTCCATTTTGGTAAACACATCCTGTTATAGTATCAGTTACTAACAACGTGTAAAATGCTTGAGAACTCACTAAAGGCATTAATCCATTTGTTGTTCCAGGAATATAATTTCCATTTGGACCAGTCACCCAACTAAAAACTTGGTTTGGTAAAAGTATTGTTCCAGATGCATCAAGTGTTACGATTGGATTACTACAAGTAATATTAGATGTGAGCTCCACATTTACTACTGGTGATGCACTCTTTTGTTCTACAAAAATTGTATCAGTATCAACACATCCATTGTTAGTATTAGTTACACATAAGATATATGTCCCTCCTATGTCAGCCTCTGCTATTAAAGCATCTTCCCCCAAAACAATATTCCCATCTATTGTCTTCCAAAAATATTCTACTCCAAAAGAAGTCGAACCAGTTCCATCCAAAGTTACTGTCATTTCATCACAATCAAATTCAATTGTATCTTGAGCTACAGTTGCAAGTGGAGCGGTATTATTTGAGGAGACAAATAATGGATCCGACGATGAACAATTGTTATTAATGTTAGTAATTGTTAAAATATAAGCTCCAGATTCATTTACAGTAGGCATTAAAGTATTTTCATTGCCATCAATTACCACTCCTGAACCAGAAACAGCGACCCATTCAATAAAATAGTCAGAACCACTTGAAGAAACTAAAGACGCGTCTAAAGTAATCTCAGGATTAGTGCAGGTAATTGTTCCATTTGCTCCTGCTTCTACGATTGGATAATCATCACTTTCTGTAACTACAACTGTATCTATATCTGTGCATCCATTTATAATATCGGTTACCATAATTAAATATTCCCCAGCTGATGAAATGGTAGGAGATAATGTAGTTGGGTTCGCAAGAGCATTACCAGATATTGCTGACCACTGATAAGTATAATCAACTCCAGTAGAAGAGTTAAACCCATCCAATGAAGCGGAATTTTGTCCACAATCTAATACAATATCATTTCCCGCATCTGCATTGGGCTTGACAATATTTTGAACAACAACAATGCTTGCAGAGTCCTTACATCCATTATCATCGTTAGTAAGTGTCAATTGAAAAGTCCCTGCAGCATCAATAATTAAATCGCCTTGAGGGTTAGTTCCTGAAATTGTTCCAAAAATAATATCCCATCCCTCATTAATATTACTTCCTACTGATGTTCCTTGAGATAATATTACCTCAGATTGAGAACATGTCAAAATTCCTGAAGCCACTGGGTTTGGAATAGGAGCTATTGTATCCATCAAAACTGTCATCGAAGAAGTCGCTAGACAATTATTGATAGTATCTAAAACTTCCAATGTATAAACACCTCCAGCATCAACGAAGGGTGCTATTGACGTTGGATCAGGAGTAATATTTCCAGAACCAGTTGTTGTCCAAGAATATTTGAACTCAGCCCCTATTGAAGAATTTGATCCATCCAACTGAACACTTAAAATATCACAGGACAATACTTGATCTGACCCAGCATTAGAAATTGGAAGATTTGCATCTTGAGTCACCATGGTGGTATCGCTAGCTGTACAACCATTAGTTATATCTGTTACCATCAAAATATATTCACCTGCAGCGGTTACAGTCGGCATTAAGGTTGTTCCATTCATAGCAATATCTCCGCCGTTAGTTACCCATAAGTATGTAAAATCCCCAGTAGAAGAACCTGTTCCATCCAATATAATAAAAGGAGTAGTACAGTTTATTTCATTATTCATATCTGAAACTACCGCTACCGGATCTGCCAAATTAGCACCTACTATCACTAAAGCTTCATCCGTACATTGACTATATGTATTTGTTACAGTCATCGTATAAGTTCCTACAGCATCAACTGTTGGCATAGTGGTATTTCCATTTGTAATCGTACCAGGGCCTGACCAAGCGTAGGTGATTAGTGAACCTGAGGAAGAAGCACTACCATCCAAAGTAACCTCTGAATTAATACAAGTAATTGAAGGTCCAGATGTAGCACTTGCTGTTGGTGTATCGTTATTTAATACAATCTCCACCGTATCTGTTGATACACATCCTGTTCCATCTTCTGTAACCAAAAGAATATAAGTACCCTCTTGATCAATAGTAGGATTAGGCATGTCTTGATTCATTACAAAACTTCCACCAATCGTAGTCCATGCATAAGTATAGGTTCCAATTGGATCAACTGTTCCATTTAATTCCAAGGTTAACACCACACAATTTAATGTATCAGAATCTCCAGCTTCTGCAATTGGTGGAACCACATCTCCTTCTACAAAACTAAAGGCCATGTCTGTACAACCATTTGAGGTATCTGTTACTATCAAGTTATAAGTCCCAATTCCATTAACAGTTGCCATTAGCGTATTTCCAGACAAAATAGTAGCAGTTCCTGGTGCATGAATCCATTCATAAATTATATCTATTCCAGTTGATGAACCTGTTCCATCTAATACCGTTGTCGGTTCAGCACAACTAATTGTATCTAAAAGTTCAGCTACAGCAATTGGATTTGCAAAATTTCCAAAAAGACTAAAACTAGAAGAATAATTGTTTATTGGTACACTTGAATCTGTAATTGTAACAGTGTAACTACCGATATCAATCCCAGTCAAATCCTGAGTAGTACTATCATTACTCCATTGGTAAGTATAAGGTCCTGTTCCTCCAGCAACTGAAATATTGATTCCTCCTCCATTTGCATTGTAACAATTAGGTTGAGTTAAGGTACTATTAGTAATAAAAATAGTTTGTTGAATATTTATTTTACCTCCAGAAGATTCTAGTCCTGAATTATTAGTATTTCCAAATTGAATTACTTCAATTGGAATTGGATTATCGTCAAATAAAACACATGTCATATCATTCACACTTCCAATTACCGTAAAACACATTTCAAAAATGATAGTTCCATTCGCTAATGTCACACCATTAAATGGATCAGAATCATTATCATTCCAGGAAAAACCAATTTGCCCTGAACTTGCATTAGTAATCCCGAATGAATTTACATCCAAATCCGATAAATTAAATGCGGTCACAGAATCGTATTGTAAAACGGAAGGATCCCAATTTATTGAACTCTGAATACTTTCTAAATCATCAAAAGTAGTTACACTTATCGGCAAACAAAATGATTCACCTGGTGCATAAATTTCACTAGGCATGGTAAATACCAAAGGCGCAGGAATAGTTACATTCCCCCCTTGAGTTACCAAGTTCATGGGAGTAAAAACTCCATTTATAACCGCCAAAATATCAATTGAAGTTGGTGTACCAGTAAAATCAACTTGTGTACTACTGCCTCCTGGTCCAACTACTGTAAAACACAATTGGAAAAATAAATCTCCATTTGCCATACTTACACCTCCAGGAGCTGATGATGAAAATGAAAATGTAGAAACTCCTGAAGCGCTTCCAGAAGTATTTATATTCGCACCTGTAAAACTTGCATTCAATGCTTGAATAGAATTGAGGCTCAATATAGCTTGATCCCAGTTTATGGAAAATTGTAAAGCATTTATGTTCATCAAGTTTTCGGCTGTAACATCCATACAAAATGAACTCCCAACACCTCCAGATTCATCTTCTAGGGTAAAAATTGCATCTTGACTCTGAACTTTGAAAATTGTAAGAAGTAGGAAAAATCCTGTAACAATGGTTTTTATTATTTTTATCATCTTCTAACGTTTGATATATTATTGGGTATTCTCTTTGAAAAAGTTAGAAGTTTTATTTCTAATTTTGACAAAACTTAAAAACCCAATATTTTGTCCTTTTAAAAAATTAAATCTAAGTTGATAATTTTAATCTGGCTTCTAATTTTATTTATATAGAGAAAATGCCAAATTAATTTCATGCGAACTTCCTACCGTTGGGCCAAAAGTATTATAGGAATAGTCGTAGCCATACCCTATTTTTAAGAGGTTATCCCAACCTAGATTTTCTCCTAAATTGAACCCGGTCTCTAAATGAAAAGTCCCTGAAGTAGAGAGTCCAGTACCTAGCCACATATTGCTTGGAAATTGGTACCGAATATTAAAATCAACTGAAACTGGAACATTAGGTGCATATTTAATCCAAATGGAAGGCTCTAGATAACCATCATTATCAAAGTAATGGTACATTCCAACCAAGCCATAAAAATGTTGAATTCTTTGGGTAGAAAAATCTCCACTTTCATCTTTAAAGTTCAAATTTAAACCAAACACTTGCGGAACAGAAATTCCTGAATAAAATAAGTCATCCGCTAAAAATCCAGTTTCAAACGTTCTATAAAAATAGACACCTAATCCAACGTCAGGAAATATTTTTGATTGATCTTCCATACTCAAAATATCACCTGGATCTCTTACAAACAATTTAGAGGAATTTACTCGATACTGGACTAAACCAGCAGTCAAACCAATTGATAATCCACTATATTCGATATCATCTGAAATGATTCCTGCGATACGACCATAAGCTCCTGTGAAACCAGTTGGCCCTGTTTGGTCATTAATTAAGTATCCTCCAAACATTAATCCTACCCCTCCAGTTTCCATTACATATTCTCCTCGAATAGTTTGAGTTATGGGATTGGCATCAAATCCAATCCATTGGGTTCTATAAGAAATACCAAAGGAAAGATTCTGTTCGGAAGTATGAAAGTCACCGTTAATAGCAGCGGGGTTAAGTACGCCTACATTTTGGCGATATTGGGTAAATAAAGGGATTTGCTGTGCAGCTAATGCATGGCAGAAAAGAAACAGGGCTACTAATATGTAAAACCGATTCATGGGGGTCAATTTGTTTTAATTAATCCGCAAAATTACTTAAAAATTCTCGACGCGAGCATTTTTAATCGTTAATTTTTTAGATAAAAATAGCAATGAATAAATGAGAACTTTAATAAAAACAAGACTTGAGATTCAAAAAAGGGGATACATAAAAATAAAAACAAATATAGATAATAGAAATCACTTTTTGAACCTTTCAAATAAAAAAAGTGATTTCTATGAATTTACTAGGTTTTACATTTCTTAACTGTTTTTATATGGATACCATCTGTAATTTTTAAACCTAAAAGATAAGTACCCGTTGAGAATGCCCCAATTTTATTTTAAAGTCAATTCTCTTCGACCAAACTTTTCATTTTAAATTACCTATCCTGAAATATTAATAATTAAAACTCTAATGTCAATAATTAGATCATTGTTGTGTCTAGTTACTTTTCTTTAGAGAAACTACCAATGATTTAAAAATAATGAAATAAAGAAATAATCATAACACTAGGTTAGGTTATTTTTTTCAAGTTCATGAAGTTTATTGCTTTCAATTAAAGCTTATCCAATAGATTTGCATAGAAAAATGCAAATCCAGAACACCAAAAAAAGTAAAAAAACGGTAAAGAAAATTACTTCTTGACCGTTTTTTCATCGTTGTAATAATATATTTTCTAATTATTTGAACTCTTTTATTAATATTCCTTCTCTTGTTTTTAAGCTAAAAAAATACTTACCTTTTGGCAGGTTTGAAAAACCCATTGCAAGATTCAATTCATCAGATTGAAAAGATTCTTCATAAATGCTCAATCCATCTTGGTTATAAATGTGTAATATAAAAGCTTCCTTTTCTAAAAATGAAGCAACCACTTTAACATTGTTTTTACTTCCTTGATCTAGTAATTCGAATGTTTTCAGTCTACCCAATGTTGGGTCACTATGGATAGTTTGAATACTATTGTGGTGTATATCCGCTATACAAATAAGAGAAATATCATGATTAAAATCCATCGAATATTGAGAAATAATAATTTGCGGAATGAGCAATAATGCCACCACTAGGCGGGTAAACGGTTTTTTCATGGGATAAAGTTTACTTAAATAAATAATTTTCTATTTGATTGATCTATGTTCAGTTAAACCAAATATTTATATATTTTTATAACTAAGGATATTAAAAGTAATTTTTTCACATATATTAATATATCTAATAAGTTGTAAAACGTTAATTTGTCACATGCTTATACAATATTCATTTAGTCATTATTCTCGAATCGGCTCATGATAAGTGGGTTCAATAGGAACCTCTTGAGTTGAATAACTGTAAATTACATAAATAGATAAAACAACTATTACAGCTAATGAAATAAATGAAAATTTCCATCCCCAAATGTTTCCGAGATATTCTCCATCATCGTACTCATCGAGAAAATGAGGCTTTTTATTTTTATTATTGCTCATATTAAAATATTACTAATTAAAAAAAAGTGAACTTTTAAAGAAAAAGTCATTAAAAAAACTTAATCTAATAAATTGACAAAATTATTTCGTCGGTGCAAAGTTATTGAAATTTAAGTCTTCCTAATATTGATTCATTGTTGAATATATAAGATTTCATCCCTATATTGGATTTAATATGAAAATTTAAAATTTCCCTACAATTACATTTCTAAAATATGAAAAGAACTGGATTTTTAATTTTATTGGTTTCTATGGTAAGTTCTATATTTACCGTGATGATTTATAAATATTTTGACGCTCCTCAACAAGTCATTATTCGAGAATCCTCTCCTGCCAAATATACTAATTATACTGATCGACTTTTCTCTGATGTTTCTAAGAGGCAATTTCTATCCTCTTCACCAACTAACTTCACCTCTGCTGCAGGCATAGTTACACCAGCTGTTGTTAATATTCGAGCTACTACAGAAAATGATTTTGACCTCTGGGGAGGTTATGGAGGTTCAACAGGTTCAGGAGTTATTATATCACCTGATGGATATATTGTAACTAACAATCACGTGGTTGAAGATAGTGATGATTTGGAAATTACTTTATTTGATAAAAGAAAAATAGAGGCTAAAATTATTGGAACTGACCCTTCAACTGATTTGGCTTTATTAAAAATTAATGACGAACGTAATTTTCCTTTTTTACAAATGGGAAACTCTGATTCGCTTTTAGTTGGAGAATGGGTACTTGCAGTTGGGAACCCTTTCAATTTAGAAAGTACTGTTACCGCTGGAATCATCAGCGCTAAAGGAAGAAATATTAACATTCTTGAAGACGATTATTCAATTGAATCTTTTATTCAAACTGATGCTGCTGTTAATCCAGGAAATAGTGGAGGTGCTCTAGTGAACACTAATGGGGAGTTGGTGGGTATTAATACTGCTATCATCACTCGGTCTGGAAAATATGAGGGATATTCATTTGCAATTCCAGTAAACTTAGCTCAAAAAATTATAAGAGATCTAAAAGACTTCGGAATTGTCCAGCGAGGATTCTTAGGAATATTCCCTGAGGAAATCACCGAAGAAACTGCTGAGAGTTTAGGATTAGTTTCATTGAATGGCGCCTACATTTCGAGAGTAAATGGAAATAGTGCTGCTGAAGATGCTGGACTCGAAGCAAAAGATGTTATCGTTGGAATCAATGGAAATAAAGTGAATTCTGTTCCTGAATTACAAGAACAGGTTGCTCGATTTAGGCCTGGAAATACAATCATTATTGAATTTATTCGTAATGGAAAAAAACAAGAAACAAAGGTTACTCTCAAAAATAAGAGTAATACCACTTCTCTAATTGGCGCACGAGATGATGACTTATTGATGCAACTAGGTTTTGAATTAAGAGAAATAACTGATCGTGAAAGAAAAAAATTAAAAATTAGTTCAGGTGTATACGTGGTAAGCATACTAAGAGCAAGTGCCATAGAAAAAACACAAATGGATCCAGGTTACATCATTACTAAAGTGAATGACAAGAGAGTAAGCTCTGTCGATGAGATTATTATTGAATTTAAAAATACTAAAGGCACAGTTATGCTCGAGGGATTTTATGAAAATTTCCCTGGTGAGTATTATTATGCTTTTAAAGTCGATCAATAAATGCTCAACTGATTTTGCTAATTAAATGTTATTTTGTTTGATGCCATAGCGTTTAATTAGTGAAATCAGTGTTACAAGCTATCAATTCAACTCTTCAAATACCTCTATCTTTTTAGTTTTTAAAATTTTCAGCTTCAAATTCAACTTAAATTTAGGTCCAATATTTTTTTGCAGAAATTAATTCAATGGAACTTACATGATTTGAAACTAATGTACTTTGTAATTGATATAATCCCCCTAAAACCTCTAGTTTGACTGATTGGATAAACCTCTAAAAAAATCAGAAATGGTCTTTGGTATTCGGAGTTTATTCCAATTCTATTTTCTTCAACTTAAAAAACTACACTACCCTTTTCTTCAAAAACAGCAATTATTACTATAAGACCTATAAAACAATTATACTTCAATCCATTCTCAACTATATTTTGAAAAAGTTAGACCATTTGATAATGATTTACTCGAAATAGTTGGCAACTTTTCATATTTGATGCTTGCCTTTTCTTTTTCTAAACAACATGATAAGTTCTTTATTAATTAAATATAATTTAATTAATATCTACCGTTCCTATTTTAACTTCACCTTATTTCATCAAAAAACCCTCTAAGGTCTTCAATTGTACTGTAAACACATTGTATATTAGATTGAGTAATACTGATAAAATCGGTGTTATCAGTATCAGGGTTATTTTTTATTTCCTTTTGAGGAACAATAGAAACTAGTTGTACTTCATTCACCACAGAATTTTACAATCACTAATCCTATGTATAATAACAAAAAATGTATATTATCGTGGCTAATTATCTTGTTAACCATGATTATATAAAGTTGAGAAATCAAATTTATCAAAGGTTAAAACCAATTAAGATAATATTACTTTGATATTGGGAATGCGTTCGAAAAAAGTGAGAAATCAGAGGTATTTAAATGCATACCCATCAAGAATAACAGTTTGGAAACAACAAATAAAACAACTTTTCGTGATCAACCTCTATAAATTAACCCTATAACCTTTCACATTACTTTATAAGGAACTTGTAAAAATCTTAGTGCAACATTGCTCAATAAAGTTTAATAATACCCCTTAATCTGAGTTAGAATAAATAAGCATTTTGAACTTTGAGTGCTTTGACATAATTTCAATATTATCATATATTGTTTAATAGTGAACGAAATTTCTAATTTTTATCCTTCTTGCTGCCTAAAAATTTATTAGTCCAATAAACAAATAAACTGGCCATTTGATAATTAATTATTCCTTTCATTTTTCGTAAATTCGTCTTTTAAATAAGATAATCTTTTTAAATAATTTCTGTTTTACAATTGTATAACCAGGAAGAACTTTTTTAGAAAAAACAGAAAATTTATGATATCCAAAAAAGAATTAGAAAAAAGGCGAAATGAAGATGCTTATAAAATGTTGATTTCCGAAGTAAATAATCGATTGGAGAAAATTTATCAAGGAGGGGGAGTAAAAAAAATCGCAAAACAACATGAAAAAGGAAAACTAACAGCTAGGGAAAGAATCGACCACCTAATAGATAAAAATAGTAATTTTTTAGAAATCGGTGCTTTTGCAGGTTACGAAATGTACAAAGAATATGGTGGTTGTCCTGCGGGAGGAGTAGTTACTGGAATCGGATACATTAAAGGACGACAATGTATGATTGTGGCAAATGATGCGACTGTAAAGGCTGGTGCGTGGTTCCCTATAACGGGAAAAAAGAATTTACGAGCCCAAGAGATTGCAATTGAAAATAGACTACCTACTATTTACCTTGTCGATTCTGCAGGTGTATTTTTACCAATGCAAGACGAAATATTTCCAGACAAAGAACACTTTGGTCGAATGTTCCGCAATAATGCAAAAATGTCCTCAATGGGGATTCCACAGATAAGTGCCATTATGGGAAGTTGTGTTGCAGGTGGTGCATATTTGCCAATAATGTCTGACGAAGCTTTAATTGTTGAAGGTACTGGTTCTATCTTTTTAGCAGGTCCATATTTAGTGAAAGCTGCGATTGGAGAAGTGGTAGATAAAGAAACCTTGGGTGGAGCAAAAACTCAAAGTGATATCTCAGGTGTGACTGATTATAAAATGCCTGATGACAAAACTTGCCTAGAGACAATCCGAGACTTGGTAGATAAATTTGGCAAATTCGAGAATGCAGGTTTTGATCGAAAAGAAGCAAAGTTACCTTCAGAATCGCCTGAAGAGATTTTAGGCATTTTTCCAGAAGACCCAGCTAAACCTTATGAGACTAAAGACATTATCAAACGAATTGTAGATGAATCAAAATTCACGGAATATAAAGGTGGGTATGGAAAAACCATTACATGCTGTTATGCTCGCATCGATGGTTGGGCCGTCGGCATTGTAGTTAACAATCGAAAGGTTATCAAAACTGAAAAAGGAGAAATGCAATTTGGTGGAGTAATTTACTCAGACTCTGCAGATAAAGCCTCTCGTTTTATTATGAATTGTAATCAGAAAAAAATTCCTTTAGTTTTCCTCCATGACGTTACTGGTTTCATGGTTGGTACAAGAAGTGAGCAAGGTGGAATTATTAAAGATGGTGCAAAAATGGTCAGTGCAGTTTCCAATAGTACTGTTCCTAAATTTAGTATTGTAATGGGTAATTCATATGGTGCTGGTAATTATGCTATGTGCGGAAAAGCGTACGACCCCAGATTAATCGTAGCTTGGCCAACTGCAAAAATTGCAGTAATGGGTGGATCTCAAGCAGCAAAAGTATTAACTCAAATTCAAGTCGCATCCAAAAAAGCAAAAGGAGAGGTACCTTCTCCTGAAGACGAAAAAGCGTTATTTGAAAAAATAAAAAATCGCTACGATGAACAAACTTCTCCATATTACGCCGCAGCAAGATTGTGGGTGGATGCAATTATCAATCCTTTGGAAACTAGAAAAGTAATTTCGATGGGAATCGAAGCTGCTAATAATGCGCAGGTGGAAAAGTTTAATGTAGGAGTGATTCAAACGTAAAACAACTAAAATAATCGTAAATAAAACAAAAAAACAATACATTTACACATGAGTAAACAAAACAAAAAAAAATCCCTAAATCAATGGCTCAAACAAATTGGCTGGGTAGGAATTTTGTTTTTTACGATCAAAGGTTTAATCACAACTTATCTTATAATCCAAGCTGGAAAATGTGCATTAGATTAATTCTCCCTGGAACATGAATCACAAGTTCCAAATCAATAATAATAAATAATGAAATTACTTTCAAAAACAGTTACAGGATTAGAGGAAATTTTAGCAAAAGAAATTGAAGACCTTGGTGGTCAAAATATTCAAATGCTCAAACGAGCAGTCAGTTTTGAAGGTGATCTAAAAACACTTTATCGCACTAATTTAGAATTAAGAACTTCGATTAGAATATTAAAACCGATTTATTCTTTTCAAGCACAAGATGAGAATGAATTTTATGATAAAATCAAAGAATTGGATTGGTCTCAATATATGTCAAACAGCGATACACTCGCTGTTGATGCAACTACTTTTGGAGAATACTTTACACATTCAAAATATATTTCTCTCAAAGCAAAGGATGCTATCGTTGATCAATTTAGGGATAATACAGGTCGTCGTCCCAATGTAAATGTAATCTCCCCAACCATTCGAATCAGTATTCATATTCAAATAGATGAAGTAATCGTTTCCCTAGATTCTTCTGGAGATCCTTTATTTAAGCGAGGTTATCGAGTAGAAAGAATGGGAGCTCCAATGAATGAAGTTTTAGCAGCTGGAATGATATTACTCTCAGCTTGGGATAAAAAATCTGACTTCATGGATGGTATGTGTGGCTCTGGAACCCTACCAATTGAGGCAGGGTTGATTGCTCGAAATATGCCATCTCAATGGAATAGGACAAGCTTTGGCTTTCAAACTTGGAAAGATTTCAATAATGATATTTGGCAAGAAGTACGAGCTGAGGCAAAAGCCAAAATAATCCCTTTCGAACATAATATTTCAGGTTATGATCGAGATTTCAAAGCAATAAGTGTAGCACGTGTTAATATTATGAAAGCAGGATTGGACGATACCATTAATGTAAAACGAACTACTTTTGAAAAACTAGAGGCTAGTTCTGAGAAAGGAATTATGATTCTAAATCCTCCATACAATGAACGTTTAGCCATCAAAAACATCAATGAATTGTACAAAATGATGGGTGATCAATTTAAACAACAATTTAAAGGTTGGGAAGTTTGGGTGATCTCTTCGAATATGCGTGCTTTAAAGTCTATTGGTCTTCGTCCTTCCAAAAAGATTCACTTGATGAACGGCCCTTTGGATTGTAAATACGTTAAATTTGAGATGTACGATGGAACAAGAAGAACTTCTTTTAAAGAGATGAAGAGTGGTTCAGAGTTAAAAAATAATCCTGAAAAATAATAATTTATGAAAAAGATATTCATCCTATCCTTTTTTTTGAGTTTTGCAAATATACTGTTAGGCCAAATTAGTTTAACAGTAAAAAGAATGCAATTCGTAAAAGAAAACCAACTTGATTGGAAAAAAAGAAAAAGGTCGGTAAAAGTTCTTTTTAATAAAAAAAATCAATCACAAATACCCGAGGACTTAAAAAAATATCTTTTATCAGAAAATGTTACCGTAAATTCAGCAAATATTTTTACTCAAAAAAATGCTTCAAATGAGTTAGCTTTTTTTTGTAGACTAGAGGAAAAAATTGAACTCAAAACTAATATTCCAGTCAGATTTCGTTTAGGAGAAGTTCAAGCTGTAGATCAGAAAGAAGGAAAATGGAAACAGTTTCAATAATAAAAATTAATTCAATTCTGCACTTAATCCTTGAACCTCTGCCGGTATTAAAAATAATGTATTCAATTTAGGCTTAGTATTAAGTGTAAAATAAAACGTAGCTCCTTTACCTAATTCTGATTCCACCCAAATCTCTCCATTATTTTGATTTACAATTTTTTTACAAATTGCAAGACCTACTCCTGTACCTTCATAATCATCTTTTCCATGTAATCTTTTAAAAATCTCAAAGACTTGATCTCTGAACTCCATGTCGATACCAATTCCGTTATCTTTTACAAAAAATACTATGTCATTGCCTTGAAATTTTTCTTTAATTCCAATTTCAACTTTCGGATTTTTCTTATCAGAATATTTAATACTATTACTAATTAAATTCTGAAAAAGTTGACCTAAATGTAATTTATGCCCTTTTACATCTGGCAAATTAGCTACCATAATATCAACACCATTCTCCATTATTTTTCCTTTAAAAGTTCCGATCACCATATTAACCACTTCCTCAAGAGAAACTAATTCTTCAAGAATATCCTCATTTTCCAATTTTGAATAAATCAAAATCTCATGTAATAAATCATACATTCTACTAACATTATTTGTAATAAAATCAATATAATCATCGGCTTCCTCTCCTAATTCTCCCTTAAACCTACGTTTAAGTAAAGTCGCAAATGAGCCAATATTCCGAAGAGGTTCCTTTAAATCATGTGAGGCTATATAAGCAAAACGTTGTAACTCGTCATTTTTTCGCTCCAATTTTCTATTTTGAATGAGGCTTTGCTCATTTTGCTCTTGAAGTAATTGATTAGTTTTGATTAGTTTGAGATGTACTTTTTCTAACTCAATATTTTGCTGTTGAATCTGCTGATTTTTCTCTGTTTGTATTTGACTATGTTTAGCTTGATTTTTATACTTACTGTGAACTTGATATAGAATTACTAGCAATGCAAATAAACCTAAAATCAAAAAATTTCTGTACATATTTTGTAACACAGTATCTCTTTTTAAAATATCCTTTTCTTTTTTTGTAATCTCATATTGCATTTTAGTATCAGACATTTTTTGAAGTATTGCTACATTTCGTAGAGAGTCCTTTAGAGAAGAAAAATTTCGATAATATTTATTGGCCTCTTCGAATTCTCCAACCTTTTCTAGATTGGTAGCTAAAGAAATATAAACATCTAACATTATTGGACGAGCACCTAATTTTTGAGCTAGAATTAAACTTTCTCGAAGAAAACCTAGTCCCTTATTTTCGTTCCCAAGAGCTATATAAATTTCACCAATTTTTTTGGTACTACTAATCTCACCCCATTGATCATTATTTTCAATATTTCTATCATGAGCTTGGATAAAATAATCTAGTGCTTTAGTAAAATTTCCTGAATTTTGATAATTATCTCCTAGATTAAAAGTGATATATGATAATTGAGGCTGCCCATCTAAAGATATTGAAAGATCGTAGGCTCTCAAATTATACTCCAATGATAATTCCCTTAGATTAATTCTAGAATACGCTCCACCAATTGCACCAAAACATGAGATCTTTAATACTTGGTGATTAATATTCTCGCATACAGACAAACATTGTTTGTAATATTCAATTGCTTTATGATAACTCAATTGATAAAAATGAATTCCGCCAATATGATATAATGAATAAGCTATTCCTTCTTGATCTTTTAATTTTTCTCTAATTTGTAGTGCTTTAAATTGATACTCGTAAGCCAATTCATTATTTCCAATTAACTGGTATGCTTTAGCTAACCTATAGCATGCATCACCTAAGAATTTGTCTTCTTCACCACTAATATTTTGAATTAATTTTGTTAGCACGGAAATGGCCTCTCCATACTTGTGAGAATAAATATAGCTCAGACCTTTTTGATATTGAATCTCATACTTAAGATCATCCTCCTTTAATTTTATACTCAATGATTCTGCTATCAATAAATATTCAAGAGCTTTACTTGATTGATTACTATCAAGGTTAGACATACCTAATTCCAAATATGCACCTAAAAGTTCTTTAGAATTATTAGTCTTGACTTTATACTCTAGTGCACTTTCTAAACTATCTAACTTATTTGCAAAAAGAAAAGGAATTACCATTAAACTAAATGAAAAAATCAGTAATATACTTCGGGAATGAATCATACTTTGTATTTGGTAATAGGTCGGATTTATTTTCAGTATTTGGTACAAAAAAAATGCCACCTTTAAATAAAAGTGGCATTAATATTTTAGAAAAACGAAGTTATCCCGCTACTCCTGTTGGAGGTGGAATCCCTCCACCATTACCGGTGTCTTTTCCACCTTTAATGTTTTTTTTGTCTTGAATATCAAGAACCTTAACAGTCTTGCTGTTCATGATTGATTTTAAAGTAGTCATCTTGAAAAATTTTTCATGGTTAAGTAAATAGATTAGAAAGGTCATCTGGTAAAACCAAATGAGTTATCTTTATTGGGGGAAATTTATGTTGGATTAAAAAAGGGGAAAACTATATGGGGAAAAATGTAAGGGGGATACTATTATCGTGGCTAAAAATATGCCAATTAATATTTTGAAAGAAAAAACTTAATATTTTGTTGGAAGCTTTTTTACTAAAAAATATCAAAAATATTGTCCACACCAATTGGCCGAGCAACATTAAACCCTTCAGCAAATTCCACACCAATTATTCTACCATATACACTACTTTTTGCTTTAACTGAATCTAAAAAGCTTTTACCAGAAATGGGTGAGTCTAGTTCACTTGATTTTGGGTTAAAAAATTGAGACTTAAAGCAAAGTACTAAATCCAATTTTTTATCAATATATGGTGAAATATCAACTACAAAATCAGGGTGTAATGTATGATCCTGAATATAATGATAAACTGTTTTGGGTCTCCAACGTTCTTGCAATTTCTTTTTATTGTAAGTTTTGACCTTGGCAAGTCCTGCGATAAAACAGGCATCAGAGGTTAATTTTGCAGCTCGTGCATGGTCGGGGTGTCGGTCCGACAAAGCATTTGCAAGAACTATTTCTGGTTGATATTTCCGAATAACTTGAGCTATTTTTTTTAGGTTTTCTTGTGTATGTTGGAAAAAACCATCTTTCATTCTTACATTATCTCGAACTAATGCACCCATCAATTTCCTAGCAGACTCAGCTTCCTTAACTCTCAATGGGCCTGAACCACGAGTTCCTAATTCTCCTCTCGTCAAGTCTAAGATGCCAACTTTTTTACCCATTTTAATATGCTTGAGTAAAGTTCCTGCACAACCTAGTTCCACATCATCAGGATGAACACCAATTGCTAGAATATCTAATTTCATATTAGGCTTTTATAATATCTACGGAAAAAAATAATTGGTCAAATATAAAAAAAGAGTTGCTAAATAAATGTTATTTAGCAACTCTTCCTGTAAAAAGGGATTAACTATTAATCTTCTAATATTTTTTTTATTGACCTTTTTATTTTTGAGGAAGTAGGGTTAGTAATCGAATAATAATAATCCACTACTCTACCCTCTTTATCAACCAAGTATTTATGAAAATTCCATTTAGGCTTTGAAGATACTTTTCCATTTAATTTTTTATCGGAAAGAAATTTATACAATGGACTGGCATTTTCTCCTTTAACGACCATCTTCTCAAAAATAGGGTATTGGGCATTATATTTTGTCATACAAAATTGCTGAATCGCCTCGCCTTCTAATGGTTCTTGTCCAGCAAAATCATTGGATGGAAAGGCTAAAACTTCAAATCCTTCTTCTTTAAATTCTTCATACAATTTCTCCATATCGTCTAATTGAGGAGTGAAACCACATTGTGAGGCTGTATTTACAATTAACAAGGCCTTACCTCTATACTCCGATAAAGACACCTCCTTTCCGGATGCATCTTTAACCTTGAATTGATGAATACTATTATTTTCCATTTGATCCATTTTTATTAAATTCTAATAAACTAAAATAATAATAAGGTAACCTCTTTAATCTGCTTTTGTTTAGGCTTAAGGTCACTGTTTTTCAGAATATTAACTACGGCATATTTATTGATTCTTATAGTAGTGGTTTTAACTTTTAAATCGAAATTATACTTTTAATAAAATCTTATGAATTTATCTAAAAAATTCCTTTTTCCTATTTTTACTATTTTTATTATAACATTTAGTGATCATTCTTTCGCTCAAGTTAGTACAATTTCCAAAAGTGAAATGATTCCAACAAAAGTAGAATTTACAATTAATGATATTGAAAAAATAAAAACTCTTTTAGAGCACCATTTCAAAACCCGAATTAGTGATGCTGAAATGACGATCTACGGGAAAGCCTCCAAAGAAAATTTAGAATTATTTAAATTATTGGATGAAACTCGAAAAGAGGATCCTTTTTTTAGCCAACCACATATTTCTTTTATTATCGACTCCATAGAGGAAAGGTTAGGAAAAAAAAGACCTCACAGTAACACTAATATAAATGTTCCCAAAAAAAACCTAAGAAATCCTAAAGTTTCGAAGTTACCAAAAAATAAAAGTGATAATTCTTAATTGTTAAATCTAAAAAAATCGATTTATCATAGACCAAATAACATCTTTTTTTTCCGTTAGATACTTTTAAATACGATTCAAAATCAATTCCTCTAATTTTAAAAAATTAGAGGAATTGATACCTTTAGATATCCAAAACACACTCTACCTTAAATTTATCATTATCAGCATTTTATAAAAACTACACATTTTTACTCAATGCAAAATCGAATTTTATCTCTATGAAAAACTTTACCGTTCTAAAGATCTTTCAATTTTGTTTTATCCTCTCTTTCTGCTTAATGATGTCTTGTGGAGATGAAACGAAGCCAATAACCACAATTATTCCAATCGTCAATGATACACCAATTCAACAATTGAAGAAGCGATTTGAATTAGTAAATCCACAATCGAGTGGTGTTACTTTTTCAAATACTATTAATGAGAATTATAATCACAACATCCTCACTTTTGAATATTTGTATAATGGTGGTGGTGTAGCAGTCGGTGATATCAATAATGATGGATTACCAGATATTTATTTTTCGGGAACTTTTGTTTCTAACAAACTATATGTGAATAAAGGAGAAATGAAATTTGAGGATATCACTTCAAAAGCAGGTGTCAGCGCAAATGAAGGTTTCAAAACTGGAGTTACAATGGCTGATGTCAATAATGATGGCTGGTTGGATATTTACGTTTGTCGAACGAGTAAATCTGATGATGGGAAGAAAGACAATTTACTATTTATCAATAATAAAAATCTGACTTTTACTGAAAGTGCAAAACAATATGGGTTAAACGATAATAGTAATTCAAATCATGCTAATTTTTTTGATTATGATAATGATGGTGACTTAGATTTATATTTATTAAATCATCGATTGGGCTTTAAGGATGCAGTCAAAATGGATTTGCAATCTAACCCTGACGGTTCTATTACTCGAAGAAAAGCCCCAAAAACTGTTTTTGAATCAGACCGACTTTATAAAAACAATAATGGAAAATTCACTAATGTAACTAAAGCTGCAGGTGTTGAAAATTCATCTTTTGGATTAAGTGCAACGGTGGCAGATTTGAATCAAGATGGCTACATGGATATTTATGTCGCTAATGATTATATCGAACCTGATTATGTTTATATCAACAATAAGAATGGAACTTTTACAGATAAATATAATTCTTACATTCGGCATTCTAGTCAAAATTCCATGGGATGTGATATTGCTGATTTTAATAATGATGGGCTACTCGACATTATGGTAATGGATATGATAACGGAAGATCCTATTCGGTACAAACAACTAATGAACGTTATGCGAAAAGATCGATACAATGCTCTATTACAATATGGATATGGTCATCAAGCTGGTCGAAATGTTCTTCAACTTAACAACGGAAATAATACATTTAGTGAAATTGGACAACTTTCAGGTGTCTCAAATACCGATTGGAGCTGGGGTGCGTTATTTGCTGATTTTGACAATGATGGATGGAAAGATATTTATATTGGCAATGGATACAAAAGAGACGTAACAGACCTTGATTATATGAGTTACACTAGAGATTCTATTCAAAAATCTGGAGGAGTTACAAAACGTAAATTTCCTGATATCAACTCTTATCTCAACATGATTCCTAGTAAAAAGCAAGTCAACTATGCCTACAAGAATAATCAAGATTTAACCTTTACGAATGCAACAAAAGACTGGGGAATTACCCAAGCCTCCTTTTCTAATGGGACCGCTTATGCTGACCTCGATGCAGATGGAGATTTGGATTTGGTGGTCAATAATATTGACGAGTCAGCTTTTATTTACAAAAACCTAACAACAAACTCTAACTTTCTTCAAATTAATCTACTAGGAAGCAAAAAAAATACCCAAGGGATTGGTACAAAGGTGAAAATCTATACTGGAGATGAAATTCAGTTTTTGGAAAAAACTTCTAATCGTGGATTCTTTTCTGGGTCTGAATCCTTACTTCATTTTGGATTAGGAAATCAATCAACTATAGACAAAATTGAAATTACTTGGATGGATGGAAGAACTCATGTTATGGAAAACGTTTCATCTAATCAACGACTCATCATAAAACATTCAGAAGCAAATAGGAAACCTATCTTAAAAAATAAACCTAATCCAATTTTTTCAGAAAAAAGCAATACTCATAACATTAATTTTACGCATAAAGAAAATGTATTTGATGACTTTAATCGAGAACGATTGATCCCTCACAAACTGTCAAACCTTGGACCTCACATTTCTAAAGGTGATGTAAACGGAGATGGTTTGGAGGACTTTTTTATTGGTGGAGCTGCAAATAGTCCAGCTGCACTTTTCATACAAAACAAAAATGGAAATTTTCAAAATCATTCGAAAGTAACTTGGGACACTGATAAAATTAATGAAGACATAGAAAGTATTTTCTTCGATGCAGATGGTGACAATGACCTGGATTTGTATGTTGTGAGTGGAGGGAATGCAAGTGGAATTAATTCAACTAACTACCAAGATCGTTTGTACTTAAATGATGGCACCGGAATATTTTCAAAAGGTGTTCTTCCTATATCTAATTCAAGTGCAGCATGTGTTGCCACTTTCGATTATGATGCAGATGGTGACCTTGATATTTTTGTCGGTGGTCGAACAGTTCCAGGAAATTATCCAAATGCTCCTCAAAGTTTAATTTTAAAAAATGAAAAAGGAGTTTTTTCTAATGTAACTAAGTCTGTGGCGCCTGATTTTGAGAAAATTGGAATGGTAACTGATATAAAAATGGCAGACTTAAACCAAGATGGGAAAAAAGAAATGATTGTTTTGGGTGAATGGATGCCCATCACCATATTTAGTTTTAATGGAAAAAAATTCAACAATGTTACATCAAGATATGGATTACAAAATACTACTGGCTGGTGGAATTGTTTTGCATTAGAGGACTTTGACAATGATGGTGATATTGATATCATTGCAGGAAATTTAGGTCACAATTCCCGTATCAAAGCTTCCCAAGAAAAACCAATTATGATCTACGCAAATGATTTTGACAATAATGGAAGTTTAGATGCAGTTATGACTTTTAGCTACAATGGGAAACAATACCCTTTTGCAGGTAGAGATCATTTGATTCTACAATTACCCGGAATCAAACGAAATTTTAATCGATATAATCAATATGCAAAATCTGACATCACCGCTATTTTCCCAAAAGAAAAACTAAAGAGTGCGCTATTGTTGGAAGCTCAATTGATGTCAACAGTCTTATTAAATAACAATAATGGAAGTTTTTCTATAACAAAGCTTTTACAAGAAGCACAAGTTGCTCCAGCTCAAGAAATTTTAACCTCAGATTTTAATAGTGACGGAAATATGGATGTTTTAATAGTTGGAAATAATGATGGGGCAGAAACTGAATCAGGTGTTTATGATGCAAGTAACGGAAATATTTTATTGGGAGATGGAAAAGGTAGTTTTAACTTTTCACCAAATCAAATACATGGGTTATGGGCAAGTAAACAGGCAAGAGATGCTGTTGAAATTAAATTGGCAAATGGAAAAACAATGATTCTAATCGCTAATAACGACGAAAAGTTACAAGCATTCATTCAGGAAAGTCAAAAAATTCCACTCTAACAAGATTAAACTTTAGTACAAAAAAAAAGGCTGTTAGTACATAATGTACTAACAGCCTTTTTTTATGGAGAAACTCTATAGAAAGACTATTAGATTAACCCAAACCCAGAAAAATGCTTTTTAAACCTATCGATAAATAGATAGACTTCTTTCTTACAACGATTTTAAATTTTTTATAAAATGTAATTGGTTAACCCCAAGGTTAATATAATTACATTTTTTATAGCTTACCTCATCAAGTAGACTACCAGCGAATTAATGCAGAGCCCCACGTAAATCCACTACCAAATGCTGCAAGGCATACCAAATCACCATCTTTCACTGCACCTGCTTCCCATGCCTCACATAACGCAATAGGTACAGAAGCTGCAGTAGTATTCCCATATTTTTGAATATTATTCCAAACTTGATCATCATTTAATTTTAGTATTTTCTGAACAAATTGACTAATCCTCAAGTTCGCCTGATGTGGAACAAACATATCAATATCTGACACCTCTAATCCTGCAGTAGTCAATGCTTCTTGAATCACTTCAGGAAATTTTCTTACCGCTAACTTAAATACAAATTGTCCTTCCATATTTGGATATAGATGACCTTCTTTGTGCATCTTTTCTGTTACGAAAATTCCACCATATTCTAAATCCTTATCATAACCAAAATCATGTTCAATTCCCATTTTATCTAAATGATATCCACCATGAGAACCTGGATTGATAAAGGCTAATTTTTCAGCATAAGATCCATCCGAATGCAATTTTGTAGTTAAAATTCCTTGACCTTCTTTTTCCGTTGGTTGCACCACAACTGCCCCCGCGCCATCTCCAAAAATAACTGTAACGTTTCTTCCTTTCGTGCTATAATCCAATCCCATTGAGTGCATTTCTGAACCTACCAAAAGGACATTCTTATACATTCCTGTTTTGACAAATTGGTCAGCGATACTCAATCCATAAATAAATCCACTGCATTGATTTCGAATATCTAGTGCTCCTACTTCTGTTCCAGTAATTCCCAATTCTCGTTGCAATAGAACACCGCAACCAGGGAAATAATAATCAGGACTTAATGTTGCAAAAATTATAAAATCTACTTCCTCAGGTTGGATTCCTGCTCGTTCTATAGCAATGCGAGCAGCCTTTGTCCCCATGGTTGCCGTAGTTTCTTCATGCTTTTTCCCATATCGTCTTTCTTGAATCCCCGTTCTTTCTTGAATCCATTCATCACTAGTTTCCATAACTTTGGAAAGATCATCATTAGTAGTTATTTTTTCAGGAACATAGCTTCCAATTCCTGCTATTTTTGAATTCAACATATTATTTTTGTTTATTTATAATTCCTAGTAAAAACCAAATCTATTTATTTCATGTAAAAATAGCAAATATTCGCTTTTAGAAAAATCAACACACAATTGATCTTTTTAAGAAATCCTATTTATCTAATTTTTTTAAATAATCTTTGTCAATTATTTACTTAAATAAAACTATTTGGATCTTCTCTTTTTTAATATCTTTAAAAATATTTTTTTTAGTAAAAAGTCCCAAAACCATGCACAAGTACAGCATTATTTAATTTTAGAACAATGATAAATATTAAATTAAAATTAGTAAAACTGATTAAAAACCCTCTCATATTAATTTTATTATGTCTAGTAAATACTATCAAATCTCAAACACCTACCGTTCAAGATTGTCTAGGTGCTATTCCTATTTGTGCCCAAATATATTCTGAAACTACCTCTCCCTCTGGCTCCGGAAATTACCCAAATGAAATAAATGGAACTTCCCAAGGTGGAATTTGTTGCATGGACAATGAGTTAAACTCTATCTGGTACACTTTTACAGTTAATCAATCAGGAAATTTTGGATTTACTTTGACTCCCAATAACCCAATTGATGATTACGACTGGGCAATGTTTAATATTACCAATGGAAGCTGTGAAGATATTTTTAATGATATCTCAATGCAAGTAAGTTGCAATGCGGCTGGTGGAGGATCTTGTAACGGAAATACAGGAGCTAATGGCGGCTCCAATTATAATAATCAAGGTGCAGGATGTAACAGTAACCCTCCAAGTCAATTTGCTGGAAATAGCCCTGACAATGCACTTGTTCCAGTTTCACTAGGGAATACCTATGCTTTAGTAATTTCAAATTGGTCAAATTCAACTAATGGGTATACAATTGATTTTGGAGTATCTAGTAATATTGGAATCATTGATATGATTAATCCTGAAATTTTTGATGTAATATTACCAGGAGATTGTGGAGATGACCAAATTGAAGTAACCTTTTCAGAATACATTCAATGCAATACAATTAATAGTAGTAATTTCGTTCTAACCGGACCAGGTGGACAGTATACTACAAGTGTATCCTCAAATTCTTGTAATCAAGGTGGCCAATATGATAATATTTTCACTTTAGATATAAATCCCACTATTTCAGAAATTGGAGATTATACAATTTCTTTAATTTCGGATGGATCATCAGAAGTGTTAGACTTATGTGAAAACCCCTCCACCCTTTCCTCTTATAACTTTACTATCTTAAATAGTCCTTTGACAAATATAGATATTGGAAACGATACCATTGTATGTGAGGGAGAGTCTGTAACATTTAATGTCTCACTTCCCAATGCCGAATCATACTCATGGTCTAATGGGACAATTGGACCAATAATTACAATCACCGATCCGGGAACTTATACCGTTTCAATCACCAATGTTTGTAATTCAATAACTGATAACATTTTGGTCAATTTCGTTCCATTGCAGGCCGTAGACGTAAACTTAGGACCAGATACACTATTATGCCCAGGAGAAATTTATACATTAGATGCAAATTGGATAGGGGGTATACAATATGAATGGCAAGATGGTTCAGCAAATCCAGTTTATCAAGTTACGGAAGCAGGCTTTTACGAAGTTCAAATCCTCGGTGCTTGTGGAGAAACAGGTATTGCCTTTGTCGAAATAGACTATGATGAGACTGAATTAAATTTAAATTTAGGCTCTGATAGTTTGCTATGCGAAGAGGATGGGTTTTATGTTATAGATGTATTTGACCCGAATGCAAATGAATATTTCTGGAGTGATGGCTCAACTAATTCAAGCTTGCAAATAATTGAAAATGGCACTTATGGTGTAACGATTTCTAATAAATGTAATGTATTATTAGATGAAGTCAATCTTGAATTTACTAATTGTACAATTTGTGAAGTTTATGTTCCAAATGCATTTTCACCAAACTTTGATGGCTATAATGATTATTTTTCACCTTACTCAAATTGTTCATTACTTAACTACTCTATGAAAATATTTAATCGTTGGGGCGCTCTAATTTATCAATCAACCAATCCTAACGAGGGATGGAATGGCAGGTTAAAGAATAAAGATATAAATAAAGGAGTCTATGTTTATCTCCTTGAATTTGATGTAAATCAAAAAGGTGAAAATATTTCAAAAAAAATATCTGGTGACTTGACCATTCTTAAATAATGAAGCAAGCCTAGCCTAAATAGGTTTTTTAACTAAATTTACCTTAAATTTTTATTTTCCCTGAACTTACTTTTCCTGAATATTCCATATAATTTAACACCTTGTACATTTAATCAAGGAATAAGAAACTTCCACATAAAGTAACGAAAACGCAATTTGAAAAAATACTTAACCTTTCCTTTTTATCTCTCCATCATTTGGTTGATCTGTATAATATTAGTCAATCCAATTGGTGATTTCCCACTCAATGATGATTGGTCTTACGGTAGAAATGCCCAAGTACTTGCTTTGGAAAATAAAATATTTTTTGATGATTGGGGAGCGATGACTTTGATTGCTCATACGATGTGGGGTGCTTTTTTCTGTAAGGTTTTTGGATTCTCTTTTACGGTACTCCGATTCTCGACATTAGTTTTAGGATGGCTAGGATTATTAGTTTCCTATCGTTTTTTTCAAGAAGGAGGAATGAAAAAAAATCATTCTTTTTGGGCAACGGTTTTATTTGCATTTAACCCCTTTTATTTTGCCAATTCGTTTACCTATATGACAGAGGTTCCATTTATGTGTTTTTTGATGTTAGCTGCCTTTTTCTCTCTCAAAGCAATCAATGACAAAGGACAAAAAAATATTTTTTTAGCTGCATTATTTTCAATCATTGCCACAATGATTCGTCAACCAGGAATACTAGTTCCTATTGCTTTTTTTATTACTTATATTGCCAAAAATAAACTTTCTTTTAAATCTCTTATTAAAGGTTTTATTTCAACATTTTTGACCTTAGGAAGTTTAATTTTATTTACCAATTGGCGAAATACGAACTATGGACTTTCTAAAAATTTTGGAAAAACTAGCCAACTCATTGACAATATTTCAAATGGATATTTAGCTGATGCTATTTCATCTAAATCAGTTGGATTCTTTATTTTATGGGGACTTTTTTTACTACCATTATTAATTGTTCTAGTGAGGAATTTCTGGAAAAACAACTCAAGAAATGAAAAAATAATTTCAATTATAATTGCATTTTTATTTAGCTACCCATTTTATCATTCTTTAGCAGATTCCTATTTAGGAAATACCTTTTTAAATTTTGGAATTGGTCCGATTGTTCTCCCATCTGAGGGGGAATTCCCTATAAGCCATCTCCATAAAAATGATTGGAAAAATTTTACAATAATTGGATTCATCAGCGCCGTCATTTTACTAAAATGGATTTTGATTCGGAGCACTCAAATTTTATTTTTGTTAAAGACAAAAGAAACAACAGTAGTCAATTGGAATTCTTTTTTCGCCCTGGCAACTGCTTTTGGCTATTTCGCCTTTTTAATGTTAAACAATTTTTACTTTGACCGATATAGTTTGATAGCATTTCCATTTTTGATTTTAACGCTCTTCCCCCAAAATGAAGATACCCCCTTACCTCTTGCCTTAAAAACACTCGGATTTATAACTCTATCATCCATAATTTTGTTTTCCATTGGAGCAACTCATGATTATCTATCTTGGAATAGAGCACGTTGGGAAGCAGCCAATTACGCTCATCAAAAACTTCAATTGAAACCAACTCAAATTAATGGGGGATTTGAATATAAAAAATGGTTTGGAATAAATTTTAATCGCCCAATAGGTTATCAAGGCATGGAAGATTGGAATGATCCACGGGAGCAATATATTATTTCTCATTCAGAACAATGTCTTTTTGAAACGATCGAAAGTTTTACTTTCAATCGTTACTTTCCGCCAAAGCGAGATACAATCTATTTACTGAAAAAAGAGGAATTTAATCAGACAGATACGATTATGTGCAATGCAGAATTGCTCTCAAAAGATGGCTTACATTTCCTCACCAATCAAAAAGAAATTTTGCTAATGAATGTAGAAACAAGAGTTTCTAATACAGCACACTCTGGAGGGCATTCCATATTATTAGAACCAGGTCATCAATATGGTTTCTCATTATTCATGGATGATTTGCAGCCGTGCGAAAAAATATTAGTCAGTTCTTGGAAGCTCTCTACCTCTAATTCTGTAAAGGCAGTTTTTTCAATGGAAGGTGGTTCTTATTTAGAGAATCCCCACTTAATAGTAGAAATGGATGAAAATGGATGGAGAAAACAAATTCAAGAATTCACCGTCCCAAAGGATTTAAAAGGAACTAAGGCATCCTTCTTTTTATTTAATCCTACTTCTGAAAAAGTTTATTTTGATGATTTGATGATTGTGCGGATGAAATAAGAGAATGGAAAATTACCTAGGCAATGCATTTTTTAATTCCAAAATAAACGCATTCGTTTTCTCACCCAATGGAATACTGATATAATTATATTGATCATAAAACACCTTAGCCATTTTTTTTCCATAAAATGTTTTATCAACTTCAACTTTTACAATATCTTTTAGCCAAATTTTTTGATGTGTTTTCCCGAAAGTAGATACAGTTAGGTAACCTTTTTTCACCTCGTATGTATTGCTAAAAAACAAAACTAAAAATAAAAGTGGAGCAGTTAACATTGCTGCAATTTTCAGATTAGCACTCATCCACTCGAAAACTCCAAATCCTAAAATCACCAATAATACTATGATTGCCATTTTATAATTGAAAGAAGTATATTTCACTTTTTATTTTTTTTAAAACAATAAAAAATTGCAGAGATAAAAATTAACTAAACAAGAACAATTTATACCAAATTTAAAACACTTATTTATTATATAAGTTTTAATTGGGTACTTCTTTTTGATAGTAAAACCTTAATTAGGCTTAACCAAACTCATCGAATTTCTGTTCTCTTCCTAAAATAAAAAACTACCCTTAGATTTAATTGTGTTCTACCAATTTAGTTTATGTTCCAAATGCTAGAAAAACTGCCTTCAACATTACAAAATTGCATCATTATATCTTGCATAATATAAACTGTAATTTGAACAACCATTCTATATCAACTCTTTTTATAAAAAAGGAAAATACAACGAAACAAATTTTAAAAAGTGACTTTTACACCTTACTTATTTTTTACAAATTTAAAAAACTGTTAAGGTTAAGTTTGAAATTATTAGAGGGGTAAAATAAAAATATAAGGTTAATTTTATAAATATAAGATTCTTATAAAAACAATATATTTTCAAAATCGTATGTGCAACCTTTAGACAAAAAGAAACACATATTTAATTAATTATTAAATAATAAGCCATTTCATCCTATTAATAAAATCAGTCGAATTACAATTTCTCCTTTTGCAATAAAATAGTATCTTCAACCTTATATTTATTATTAAAACTTATCTTTTTTACACCTTTCTTTTTCATAAACCTTTTAAAAGAAAATATTTCTCGATCTAGTTTTACCATTTTTTCTCAGGAAAATATATGATAAATATTGATTAAAACTTGTAATAAATTTTGTCCTTGAACTTAATTATTAACCTTTCAACTCTTTCGTAAAATAGACCGAAATCAAGAATTATGTTTAGAATTATCCTCCTCCTACCCTTAATCCTTTTGACAAGTTGTAATGCAAAATCTTCCATTCCAACTGAAACCAATTCATTAAAAAAAATCACTACCATAAAAAAAATGGCAGGTCATGAAGATGGATTTTTTAATTTCACTTGGGATGAAAAAACAGGTTCCATTTTATTAGAGATCGATAAATTCGATACTGAATTTCTCTATGTAAATTCTCTTCCTGCTGGAATGGGCTCCAATGATATTGGATTAGATAGAGGACAATTAGGCGCAACTCGAATTGTAAAATTTGTTCGAGTTGGAAACAAAGTGTTGATGATGCAACCTAATTACAAATATCGTGCGGTAAGCGAAAACCCTGCGGAAAGTGAATCTGTTGAGCAAGCTTTTGCTCAATCAGTAATTTGGGGATTCAAAATAGAAAGTGAAAAAGAGAACTCAGTCCTTGTCGATGCTACTAGTTTTTTACTGAGAGATGCACACCAAGTTGCCGCTCGACTAGAGCGTAACAAAGAAGGATCCTATAAAATTGATAAATCAAGATCTGCAATTTATCCTAAAATGTGTAAAAATTTTCCAAAAAACACAGAATTGGAGGCAACTATCACTTTTGTTGGAAAACCAAAAGGACGAAACCTTAGGAGCGTGACACCAAGTGCTGACGCTCTGACATTGCGAATGCATCACTCGTTTTTAGAGTTACCTGATACTAATTATATACCACGAGTATTTGATCCAAGAAGTGGATTTAATTCAATTTCTTACCAAGATTATGCTACACCGATTGACCAACCCTTAGTGAAAAAGTTTATTCGTAGACATAGATTGAAGAAAAAAAATCCCTCAGCTTCTATTAGTGAGGCTGTAGAACCAATCATTTATTATCTTGACCGAGGTGCACCAGAGCCAATTCGATCAGCGTTGATAAATGGAGCAAGTTGGTGGAATCAAGCTTTCGAAGCTGCAGGATACAAAGATGCGTTTCAAGTAAAAGTTTTACCTAATGATGTTGATCCGATGGATGCTAGATATAACGTGATTCAATGGGTTCATCGATCTACCCGTGGCTGGTCGTACGGAAGTTCAGTTACGGATCCTCGAACTGGAGAGATTATCAAAGGGCATGTTTCTTTAGGCTCTTTACGTGTTCGACAAGATTTTCTAATTGCTCAAGGATTGATAAACGCATATGAAGAAGGAAAACCAGTTTCACCCAAAATGCTTGAAATGGCACTTGCAAGATTACGACAATTGTCAGCGCATGAAGTTGGACATACCATTGGCTTAGCGCATAACTTTGCTGCAAGTTCCAATAATCGATCTTCAGTAATGGACTATCCACATCCGTATATTACTGCAGATAAAGATGGTGGCTTAAATTTTGACGATGCTTATGATACAAAAATTGGAGCATGGGATAAGCGAACAGTTTTGTACGGTTATCAAGATTTCCCAAAGGGAACAGATCATTCAAAAGCATTGCTTGGAATTTTAAAAGAAAATAAAAGGCAAGGTTTACGATATATTTCTGATGCTGATGCTCGCCCAGCTGGTAGTGCTCATCCTTATGCTCATCTTTGGGATAACGGAGCTGATCCAACAACAGAATTAAATCGTTTGATGGGTGTTCGGGCGAAAGCTTTGAAAAACTTCAGTATAAATAATATACCAATGAATAGTCCTCTTTCTAGCTTAGAAGAGGTCTTAGTTCCTTTATTTTTGGCACATCGATATCAAGTTGAGGCAGCAGTAAAAGTTGTTGGCGGTGTTGATTATGAATATAGTTCAAGAGGTGATACTCGAATAGCGGCAAGGATTGTTGATTATCAAATACAAATCAAAGCAATTTCAAGTTTAATGAGAACATTAAGTTCAAAAGAGTTGGCTATACCTAAAAACATTTTACAACTCATTCCTCCAAAAACATTTGACTCACAACGAACAAGAGAAAGTTTTAAATCCAGAACAGGTCTAACTTTTGACCCAATGGCTGCTGCAGAGAGTTCTGCTAACCATTTAATCTCTATGTATTTACATCCTCAGCGAGCAACTCGATTAATAGAACAACATTCTTTAGACCGAAGAAATCCAGGATTACAAAATACCATCAATGCCTTATTTCAGTCAACCTGGTTTACTGATGATGAAGATACTTATCTTGCAGAAATTGGTCGAGTAACTGAAAAGCTAGTATTGCAAAACTTGATGAAATTAGCAATGAACCAAAACGCAAGTGAACAAGTGCGAGCTGTTAGTTTATACAAAATCAACGAACTAAAAGAATATTTGGATGAAAAAACATCAGATAATGAAATGGAAAAAGCTCATATTATACACGCCCTTTCGATGATTAAACAATTTAGTGGTAATCCAAATGAATGGAAAAATTCGTTACCAAAAGATTTGCCTGATGGATCTCCAATTGGTATGGATGCATGTGGTGGGCATTTTTAAATAAATATCCAATATTGTAGTTGTATCCTACATGGTATAGGTAATTCATACTATTAATATTTTAGTCAACAAGATCAATAAATGCATTTTAATATTGGATGCTAAGTTTTTTCAAAAAACAATCATTTACTGAATAAAATGAATAAAAATAGATCATTACTTTTTTTAATTATCACGGCGATGGCTTTATGTTTTCTTCTTGGTTGTCAAAGAAAACAATATACCTCAAAAACAATCAAGGGGAAAGAACCTCGAACAAAAAGTTTTTGGTACCATCAAGATAATTTTTTCCTTGATCGAAATTTAACACAGTTACGAACCGATGGTATTTATTTTAAAATAATTGATACTGACCAATTTGGAGATACTTACAAAACTTTTCGATTTTACGAAGACGGTCTAGTTATTTCCCATGTTGCGTATAGCTCACCTGAGGAACTAATGCAACTAGAACGAACAACTCATGGTAACATTCATGGTTTTTATAAAACTAAAAATGACTCTATTCTTTTTACAACAAAAGTTTATTATAACCATAGTCCTACATTTTATACAGGATTGATTCATCCTGACTCTATAAACTTGAATAGTATCAATTATAAAACTAGAGAAAGTGATAATCAAGTTTACTATTTTTTAAGAGAGAATAGAAAATAAGTCTTGAAAAGTTAATCTCGAGGATCTTTCAATCTTGACATATAATGAACTAACAGAAAACATCTTATTCATTAAAAAGAATAACTATTTAATAAATAAGATGTTTTTTTAATCCCCACCTTACTCAACCTTACACATAATCACAATTGTACTAGAGTTTTTTATAAATATCAACCATCTGAAAAAGTTCTATTTTAAAATGTGGAAAACATATTTTTTATGATAAACAATTACAAATCCGTATCTTGCAACAATCAGAAGATATAATTTGTAAATATATTGTTACATACCAATTAAAAGATAACACTATGTTTAAAGTCAAAAAAAAATGAAAATCAATACTACTAACTATTAGTTCTTATTTTCTATTTAATTTAACTACAGTTTTGTCTATTTAAAAATAATAAACTTCCCGATTTCTCTTTTTTTGAGAAAAACTAATCATAAAATAATGACCTTACCAGACGCTAGAATCGCTCTAAAAAAATTCTTTGGTTACGACAACTTTCGACCAGGTCAATCTGAAATTGTACAAAATACATATGAAGGTAAGGATACTTTAGTTCTCATGCCTACTGGTGGTGGAAAGTCAATTTGTTTCCAGATTCCAGCAATTACTTTGGATGGTATCTGCATCGTTGTATCACCATTAATTTCATTAATGAAAGATCAAGTGGAATCACTTAGAGGCAATGGAATTCCAGCAGCCTTTTACAACAGTAGCTTATCAAAATCAGCCGAACAAAAAGTCATCCAAGACATTGAAAGTCAACAACTTAAGTTACTCTATGTTTCACCAGAACGATTATTGACACGTAGCTTTTATGACTTAATGCAACAAATGAATATTAGCCTATTTGCGATAGATGAAGCACATTGCATTTCTTCTTGGGGACATGATTTCAGACCTGAATATACCAAGATGAAATTTCTTAAAAACTCATTCCCTAATGTTCCAATTATGGCTTTGACAGCAACAGCTGACAAATTGACAAGAAAAGATATTGTCAGCCAATTGGGGCTACGTAATCCTGAAATCTTTGTCTCGTCTTTCGACCGTCCCAACTTAAGTATTGAAGTTAGACCAGGACAAAAACGACTACATCAAATTGTCAACTTTGTGAAACAAAGACCAAATCAATCGGGTATCGTTTATTGCTTAAGTAGAAAAAATACAGAAGCAGTTGCAAATAAATTACGAGCGAACGGAATTAAAGCAACACATTACCATGCTGGACTCTCTCCAAATATGCGAAGTGAAGTCCAAGAGGACTTCATCAATGACCGAGTACCAATTGTCTGTGCAACTGTAGCCTTTGGTATGGGGATCGACAAATCAAATGTGCGTTGGGTGATTCACTACAATCTACCTAAAAATATAGAAAGTTACTATCAAGAAATTGGTCGTGCAGGGCGAGATGGAGCAAAAGCAGATACAATGTTATTTTGGAGCTATGGTGATATAAAAATCTTACGAGATATATTAACAGATCCCTCCAATGCGAGTGACCAAACTGAACTTAAAATGACTAAACTAGAACGAATGCGCCACTTCGCTGAAGCGATGCAATGTCGTCGAAAAATATTACTTGGTTATTTTAGTGAAACGATGTCAACTGAAAATTGTGGCAATTGTGATATTTGTAAAAATCCACCACAACGAGTAGATGGCACTTTGATTGCTCAAAAGGCACTTTCTGCCATTGCACGAACCCAAGAAAAGGTAGGAATCAATATTTTAATTGGTATCCTGAGAGGTTCCAATCAAAGAGAGATTTTTGAAAAAGGTTACAACAAAATTAAAACATACGGTGCTGGTAGAGAAATTAGTTTATTTGATTGGCAAATTTATATCATGCAATTATTGAACGCAGGATTGATGGAAATAGCTTATAACGAAGGTAGTGCACTTAAATTGACCGCAATAGCTAAAGCCATTTTATTTGATGGAAAAAAAATAGACCTTGTCAAACCTGCTACTGCTGAAACTCGTAAAATTACCGCGAAAAAGAAAGTGACTATCAAACCAAAAAGAGAAAGAGTTCGAGACGAGTTATTCGAATCTTTAAGAGCACTTCGCTTGCAATTGGCGAGAGTAAGAGGTGTTCCACCTTACATAGTATTTAGTGATAAAACGTTAGAAGAAATGGCTGCCAAAAGACCTACAACTGATGCTATGATGAATGAAATCAGCGGAATCGGAGAACGAAAAATGCATCTATATGGAGAACAATTCAAACAAGGCATCATTGATTTTTTATTAAAAAAAGAGGCCGTAGGTGAAAAGGTTCAGGGAAGTTCACACATTATTTCATACGCACTTTACAAAAGAGGAAAAACAATTGATGAGATCGTTGAACAACGGGAATTAAAAAATACAACCGTCTCTAGCCACTTGGCAAAGGCTTATGAATTGGGAGAGGAGATAGATATTTCAGCTTTTGTTTCTGAGGAAGAAATTGATATGGTTTTAGGTATGTTACATTTAATGGATAGCCCTTATAAAATGTTGGATGTGTTTAATTATTTTGAAGAGGAAATGAGTTACGAAAAAATTAGATTTGCATTGGCGCACTATTATCGAGAGGCAACGGTGGAATAGTTATTCACTAAGACTCAATTCCAAACTTTTTGCATCAAAAAGATAGAAGAGAAAATAACCAAATTAATGAAAAGTATTGAAAAAATAATTCTTATCCCCAAGGTAATCTAATAGTAAAGCTAGTTCCTCCTCCTAATCTTGACTTTACTGAAATATTTCCATTATGGTAATCTATTATTCTTTTACAAAGAGCTAAACCAATTCCACTTCCTTTAAAACTATCAATAGGGTTTAATCTATTAAATAATCCAAATATATTGTTATGAAATTTGGCTTCTATACCAATTCCATTATCTTCGACTTTAAACTCTATAAAATTTTCTATTCTTTGACAGGAAACTTTAACTACTGGAACAGTTTCCGGATTTCTAAATTTTAATGCATTAGAAATGATATTTTGAAATAGTTGGATGATTTGAGTTTTATTCCCTTCTATCTCCAATAAGTCCTCTACCCAAACTTGACCATTAGAATTTTCAATAGCCCCTCTCAAATTATCTTTTATCAAAATTAAAATATCATTCATATTCAAGACCTTCACTTCATCAGTTTGAAAATCATTAACTCTAGAGTATTCTAAAAGGCCTTGAAGTAAAAGGTTCATTCGAGATGCTCCTTTTATCACAAATTGAAAATATTCAGAAGACTCAGGAGAGAAATTATTATCTCTTCTCTCAATTAATTGAAGATAACTAATTATAGTTCGCAAAGGCTCTTGAAGATCATGTGAAGCTGCGAAAGCAAAACTTTCAAGATCTGTATTTGACCTCTGTAATTTATTTACCAAATGATTAAGTTCAATCGTTTTTTGTTTTACTAATTTTTCTAAACTAAATTGATACTCTTTTAATTCTTCATTTATTTTAGCATTAATAATTTTGGATGCTCCCATTCCAGCGACAGTAGTTAAAATATTCAAGTGTTCCTTTGTAAAGAAATTAGCATTTGAATTTTCAGAATCTATTACTCCAATAACTTTATCTTGGTAAATTATGGGAACCGCTATTTCTGATAGTCGTTGCTCATCATCTAAAATGTATCTACTATCTTTAGTCGTATTAGAAATAATCTCAGATATCCCCGTAACAGCAACTGTTCCGACAATCCCTTTTCCTAAAGGGATTATGATTGGATTTTTAATATTTAATTGGAATGGATTTTTCGGTCCATGAGCAGCTTTTTGTATTAAATTTTTTCCTTCGTTATCTAAAAGATAGATTACACAATCTTCAAATCCCATACGAGCAATAACCTGTTTTGCTATACCCCAAACTATCTCTTCACTAGTGTTGAGATCCTTCAAACTTTGTGAAAAACTATTTATAATTTCTAGATATCGTTCTTTTGACTGGAGTAGTTTATACTTCTCCATTAAAGAATTGTAATCTAACTTTATCGACTTAACTTCCATTAATATGACTTAATATTTATTCAAATAAGGTAAGGCGATGTGTTATTATAAAAATAATGAAAGGAGAGTTGAGATTCAATATAAAATCTCATTTTTATTATTTAAACTTGTAGCGTATTATATTTATCACCAAAATTTTTGGTATTTATTCAAAAAAGATAAGGCGAGGCGTTGTTAATAAAAAACTGAAAGGAGAGTCAAGATTCATTACAAAATCCTATTTTTATTATATACTTATTTGGGTATCAAATATTTAGCCAATCTTTTAAATATTTATTCTAAGCCAAATCATCCACTTAATTATCAACCATATTAGTTGTACGATTAAATATTTTCAATATTGACATGATAAATAATAATTCTAAATTGTATAGATTGTTGAAATCACAAAACCTAATCACACCTCTCCCAAACGAATACCCGATACAACTCAAGGATATTATGATTAGGAAGCATTAAGTATGACGACTATCATTCAGATAAGTGTTGAAGAAATCAACTCATTTGAACGAAATTTTCATTTTATTTTGACTTTTACTTTCTGATCACCTCTAAATTCAATCTAATTATATTTAACTGATACAATATTTGTGATCATATAAATAAATATAAATTAGAAAAGGCTAGAGGATTCTAAATAATAATTTAGAGATAAATTAATCTAATTAAAAAAAATAAAAGAATCTTACATCTGATAAAAATCCTTCTCTAATTATAAAACCTAAGAGGACTAAAATGCCCTACTAGATAACCTACTATCTAATTATTTTTAACATATTCCCCCTAAATATTGCACCCAATAATATCCAACATGGGCAAATCCCATTTCTTTGAAATCATTACTCATCATATTTTTAAAATAGCTAGCGCTATCTTTCCATCCCTCAAAAACTTCCTCCATCTTAACTTCTCCCCAAAATATATTCTCACCTACTACTTGCCAATCATAACCAGTTTTGGAAATCCTATCACTGCTATCACTTCCATTAGAACCAAGGTGAGCAAAAAAAATTTTAGATGCCATATCATTCGCATGATTCAAGGCTGCTTGATTTAACAATTCATTTATTTTCAATGGTGAAACAGGTTTAATTCTTTTCCTATCACATCGACAACCATTTTTACGGAGTTGATTGACGAGTCGATAATAATTTTTGACTATCGTCATCCGTTGATTTATTTTCATTTTGAGTAAATGTATTGTTATTTATTACCTTTGATGAATTATTAGTGCAAATTGAGGCAAAAAAAAATTAAGAAGAGAAGCAAATATTTAAGTATAATTTTATTTTAAAAATTCCAATATTTAATCTAATCGTAGATAATATTACTTTCCTTATATTTTTTTGTGAAAAATGTTCACTAGTTTAATATTATCTACAGTCGTAAAAATAAAATCCTAACTATACATACTTTCTTCCTCTATCAGAACGACTTATTGATCATCAACCATTGAATTATCATGTATAAAAAAAGTCCCGCAACCATTACTGTTACAAGACTTTTAATTTATTTATTAACCATTCATAATTGATGATTATATATTTTTTTATGTTTTTTTCTTTTTCTTTTTAGCTGCAGGAAACAAAACGTTATTTAATATCAATCGATATCCAGGAGAATTTGGATGTAAGTTTAAATCCGTTTCTGGATCTTCTACATAATGTCGATAATCCTCGGGATCATGCCCTCCATAAAAACTCCATGTGCCCTTTCCATAAGTTCCATGAATATATCTTACTTCGCCAGCAGGTTTATTTTCTCCTAAAATAAGAACATCTGATTTGATATATTTTTTTCGATAGGCAGTCGTTTGCCCCATAAATCCTTTAACCGTCCTAGTATGATTTTGTGTCAAAATTGTTGGAACAGGATCCCACTTCGCAGAAAAATCAAACAAATTAAAATAATCTTGTTTTGCAGTTACATTTCGGCCTTTGTAATTATCAATTTGAGAGTACTCATATTCAAATGGATCTTTAACCAATTTGAAATCTTTAAAAGCAAAGGTTTTAGAATAATCCAACTTGCTTTGAGCATTGGGATCCGCTCCATCTCCATCATACATATAATCACAAATATCAATTCCTTCCGCTGCCAAAGCAATATCATAGGTATCTGTTGCTGAGCACATCGCGAACATAAAACCACCTCCTCCTACAAATTCTTTTACTCGTTTAGCTACATCTAATTTCATTTGTGACACTTTCGAATGTCCCAAACTTTTTGCCATTTCTTCCATTGCTCTCACATTTTCTTTATACCAAGGATAACTGTGATACATCCTATAAAACTTACCATACTGACCAGTAAAATCTTCATGATGCAGGTGCAACCAGTCATACTCCGCCAATTTATTATCCAAAACTTGAGGATCATATACTGTCTCATAAGGAATTTCTGCATAAGCCAATACCAAAGTCACTGCATCATCCCAAGGTTGTAAACGTTCCCCTCTTGCATTAAATTCTGGTGTGTAAACTGCAATCTTTGGAGCGACTTCCAATTTAATCACATCTTGGTTGACTTCTGGATTAGATATTTCTCTTTGAATTTTTGCAAAAGCCGCATCTGGAATTACTTCAAAAGACACATTTCTAGTTTTACATTCTTTCTCAAAAACAATGTTATGTCGGAAAGCAAAACTTCCACCTCGATAATTTAATAACCAAAACGCTTCCGCTCCATTATCGATCACCCAATATGTAATACCGTAAGCTTTAAGATGATTCTTTTGTTTTTCATCCATCGGTAAAACCATATAAGCTGCGTGCATTTGAATGGCGATAAAAAAGAAAATTGTTAGAGTAAATAATTTTTTCATGAATTTAATTTTCGTTTAACTAGGTGATCATAACTTCTATTGAAATAAAACGACAATATACTGTTCACTATTATAATTTAGTTTGAGTTTTTATGATTGATTATTTTCAGGTTATCAACCTTTAAAATAAATTTATTTTACTACTCCATCTCATCTTAATCCCTACTTCTATTTGGTTTGTTTCAGAAATGAAAAGCGTTGTATTTCTCTTAAATTCGTTTTATCATTTTAGGTACAAATTATTAACCAATTCTATCGAAGGATGTTGCATTTTTGCTCACTCAGATTAAAATTTTCGTTTTTGAATTTCCATTATCTCTTGAAATATATTCATAAATGCTTGGTCAAGACCAGTTTATTTAGAATAATAATAAAAGCTAACTTCTTATTTTAAAATAGTAGATTATACTATTCCAATATGGTCATTTTCCTCAGTAACTATTGCCTTAAAATCAATAAAATTTTGATTTTCTTTTCGAGACAAAAAATATACAACTTGAAATAAATTCATTCACATTATCATTATTTTAATTGATAGATTTCTCTTTTGAGACATTCCTTGTATGTGGAACTTAAATGGACAAAATTTATTTAATGACTTAAAAATAATTAAACTTTGCATCTTTATTTTCGTAATGTATCTTTGAGCAATTTTATGTTAATAACAATTACAAAACGAAAAGGTAATCAGTCAGGTAAAATTATTATCTCCAAAAACATAATGAACTGATAATCATAACGTTAAGCTATTTTAAGATCACCATTAACTCTAAAACAACTTGGAAGATTTAACTTTTCAATACCCCACTTGGTACATTTTATTTTGCGCAATATTAGGATTTAGTGTAGCCACACTTTTATATTTTCGAGATAAAACCTTCAAAGAGACCTCCCACAGACTTAAATGGTTTTTGGGAATCATCAGATTTTTGAGTGTAACACTGATTAGTTTGTTACTATTATCGCCACTTTTGAAGTCGCTAATTACAGAAACGAAAAAACCTGTTATCGTTTTAGCACAAGACCAATCTGAGTCAATTTTAGCTAATATGGACGAGTCACAATCTCAAACTTATCAACAATCATTCAAAGACTTGAGCCAGAAATTACGTGAAAATTATGACGTCAAAGAATACGCTTTTGGAGAATCGATTCGAGAAGGAATTGATTTTCAATTTAACGATAAGGTGAGTAATATCTCTGATTTCTTGAAAAACATTTACGACCTATATAGTAATCAGAATTTAGGAGCTGTGGTGTTGGCTACTGATGGTATTTATAACCAAGGTAGTAATCCGATTTATGCTGGAACAAAACTAACTGCTCCAATTTATTCGATTGCTCTTGGTGATACTACATCCAAAAAAGATTTAATCCTCAAAAGAGTTTTTCATAATAAAATAGCTTACCTCGGAGATAAATTTAGTATACAAATTGATATTGCAGCACAAAATTGTGTTGGCAGTAATACAAATTTAACCATTTCAAGAATTGTGGATGGAGCGAGTTCTCGAATCCAACAAATTCCAATTTCGATTACTAAAAATGAATTTTTCAAGACACAAGAAATTATCTTAGATGCCAATATAAGCGGTGTTCAACGATATCGAATTGGTGTAAACTCTATTAAAGGTGAGGTGACAACAGTCAATAATTCGAAAGATATTTTTATTGATGTTTTAGATGCTCGGCAAAAAATCCTGATGGTAGCAAATTCTCCACATCCAGATTTAACGGCTATAAAACAATCAATTTCCAAAAATAAGAATTACGAAATTACAACCGTCTACATCAATAATATGAAAGTAAATGTAGCAAATTATGATTTTGTAATCATGCATCAATTACCAAGTAAAACGAACAAGGCCACAGCTCTTTTGGCAACAATGAACAATAAATCTATCCCACGTTTGTATATTGTTGGAAGTCAAACAAATTTAAGTAGATTTAATGAAAATCAACCTGTCCTCAACGTCTCAGGGGATGGTAGAAATACGGATGATGTACAAGCTAGTATTTCACCAGTATTTGGATTATTCAATATATCTGATGAAGTCAAAAACGAATTGCCAAATTTTGCACCCTTACTTGCTCCTTTTGGAGACTTCAAAGATAATGCAAATACACATGTACTGCTTTATCAACGAATTGGAAAAATTAACACCAAAAAACCTTTGCTGCTTTTTGGAGAACAAAATAATATAAAAACGGGAGTATTGGCTGCTGAAGGAATTTGGAAATGGCGTTTATTTGATTTTTTACAACATGAAAATCACGATATTTTTGAAGAGGTTTTGGGGAAAAGTGTTCAGTATTTAACACTCAAAGACGACAAGCGAAAGTTTCGAATTAGTTTAGACAAAAATATTTTTAACGAAAACGAAGGAATTAACTTTGATGCAGAATTGTATAATGCAAGCTACGAGTTGATTAATAATCCTGATGCGACTTTGACAATAACAAATAGTGAGGGAAAAGACTTTAATTTCACATTTAGTAAATCCGGTAAATCTTATACATTACGAGATAAGGTTTTCCCTGTCGGAAATTATAAATTCAGAGGAACTGTAAATAATGCAGGCCAGCAACTAGTTTATAATGGTAAATTTAGTGTCCAACCGATTCAACTAGAAAGTTTCGAGACAACAGCGGATCATGGTGTTTTAAAATTATTAAGCGAGAAATATGGAGGCTCACTAATTTATCCAAATAACATCGCTTCGATTGGGACAACCTTGATGGAGAGTCCAATCAAGCCAGTGATATATACCACCACAAAAACAAGAACGATCATTAATTTGAAATGGATATTCTTTACTTTACTCGGTTTGTTAATTTTAGAATGGTTCATACGTAGGTATTTCGGAGCCTACTAAAACGTTAAGGTAAAAAGTTATAAACCTTAACCTATAAGTAAAAGTATAACTTTTGGAATGATTTATGAATCTCATATATCAGTTTTACATACTATAAAAAAACTGATTATGACACCAGCTGGAACTTTTTGGTTATGGTTTGATAAAAACAGAACTAAGTTTTATGCCATTAAAGAGGTTTATGACCAAAAATTATACTTGGAACTTCAAACCAAATTGAGAGAATTCCATCCACAACTTACCTTTCAAATTGGTGGTAAACTAGACACTCCAATTCGTTCTTTAATAATATCAGCTAATGGAGTTATTACTAACTTTGGAAAAGTTGAAGAATTGGTTAATAGTGCTCCAATCTTTCAAAACTGGGATGTGATAGCCTTCAAACCTGCTGATGGTTTCGGAATAAAGGTTAATGTGGCTGGAATTATTTTTGATCCAAAAAAATTAAAGTTTATTCCAATTGAGTTAGTAGAATTTCCAGACGTGAATGCTATTCGAATTTATATGTCAGAGTATGAAGAGAAGAGAGAAGAGCTTTTCCAAATTGGTTTAATCGCACTCCTAGAAGCTTGTTTAGGTGAAAAAATTGCTGCAACACAAATCAATTATGTTGATATTAAATCTTATCCTGAATCACCGGAAGAATATCAAATGTCAGAAGAATTTATTTTACTAGAAGATTATATCGAATATCGGAGGGATCAAATAAGGTGTAATTAATAAAAAAGAATTTTTATTTAAAAAACTATTTGACGGAAGCATCAAGTAGTTTTTTTATTTTACATTCTATAACTTTATTTTTCTAAATGAATGGTTGAGAATTTTCTAAGTCAAAATAAAAATAGTTTGCGTTCCAAAATAGTAAATCAATGAAATACCAAATCCAAAACATCGACGAAATCGACTCCCCCGCTCTAGTTGTTTATCCTCATTTAGTTCAACAAAATATCGATCGCATGAAAGAAATTGCTGTCGATGTCAATCGTTTACGTCCTCATGTCAAAACTCATAAAATGGCAGAAGTAGTAAAAATGCAAATGGACAATGGTATAAAAAAATTCAAATGTGCCACCATTGCCGAGGCTGAAATGTTAGGCCAAGCTGGTGCAGTAAGTGTATTGCTATCCTATCAACCTGTTGGTCCAAAAGTTAACCGCCTAGCGGCAATAGTCGAGCAATTTCCACAAACAAATTTTGCTTGCCTCGTTGACGATCTTGCGGCAGCTAAAAATATTTCGAGAATATTTTCATCAAAAAATAAAACTATTGAAGTTTGGTTAGATCTAAACGTAGGACAGAATCGAACTGGTATTTTTGCAGATAAAAGAGCTCTTGATTTATTGTATTTTTGTAATAAACTTGATGGAATCTCGCCAGTTGGATTTCACGTTTATGATGGACATATTCGAGATGATAATTTTGAAAAAAGAAAAAAAAGAAGTGATGAATGTTTTTTATTAGTAGAAAAGTTATTAACCAAACTTAAAAAATCAGGCCATCAAAAACCTAAAATTGTTGCTGGAGGATCTCCAACTTTTAATGTGCATGCACTAAGAAAAAATATAGATTGTAGCCCAGGAACTTGTTTATTTTGGGACTATGGCTATCAAAAAATGTTACCAGAACAAAAATTCAATTGGGCTGCATTAGTTATTAGCAGAATCATTTCTAAACCAAGTGATCATTTGCTTTGCGTCGATTTGGGACATAAAAGTATTGCTGCTGAAAATCCCTTTCCTCGAGTTCATTTTATAAATTTACCTGATGCCAAACAAATTTCTCAAAGTGAAGAACATTTAGTTCTGGAGGTGGGAGACAATTCAAAATTTCAGTTAGGTGACGTACTTTACGGAGTACCGATTCATATTTGCCCTACATGTTCCTTATACGAAAAGGCGATTATAGTTGATGAAAATGGTTGGGCTAAAAAAGAATGGAAAGTCATTGCGAGGGATAAGAAAATTACTATTTAAAATCTTAATCATAAAAAAGCAACCTCTGTTTACTCAAATAATATATTCATTGAATTGAGATGTAGATAAAATTCATCTCAATATAAATTCCCTTATCCCATATTAACCTCAATGCTAACTCTATCACCTATCCATACGCTACTAAAATTATTTCAGTAGGAATATCCTGATTGTAGATTCGCATTATCAAAATTAAATTCCTCCTATTTTTTTTAACTTATGATTTGTTGTCTCAAATAGATTCCGAAAAAAACCGACCTATACCCCAACAAGTATTAAAATAACACCTTCTAGGATACATCGAATTCGATCTTGATTATGTAAAATCGTTAATAGTTCTCGCAAAGACCCTCCTATTCCATGTTCAGCTTCAACATTTACATTCAGTAAATATTTTCCAACAATATCTAGAGTATTAAAAAGTAAACCTAATAGATTAATTTTTATTTCAGTTTGTGCAAAGGTGATATCCAAAATTGCAAATATGAAAAGTACTACTGTGATAAATTTTATCAGAAATTGATTTTTTTGTAAAAAAAATAATACTTTTTATCGGTGTAAATGAAGTACTAAAAGTTGAATATGAACAATTTTATCAACTTAAATAACTCATACAATCCCCACTTTTTTTCAAAAAATAACTTTTAAATAACAAATTTCTCTGTTTCTATTTTCGTTTTAAAAAGTCATAATACCTAGTTGAGAATATTTACCTAAATTTGATAATCCCAATCTATTTCTAACAGATAAAATATTATTAAAAAATGAAAAAGAGTAACATCATCTGGACCAGAACATTTTTTCTAACTCTTGCTATACTGATTATTTCAGCATGTTCTAGAAATCCGATTACTGGAAAAAAAGAGGCATTTGTAATGAACGAATCAAGAGAACAAGCATTAGGTGACCAAGCTGACCCAAGTATCATAGCAAGTTTTGGGTTGTATCCGGATCAAACTTTGCAAAAATTTATAGACACCAAAGGTCAACAAATGGCTAGGATTTCTCATAGAAGTCATCTACGATATGAATTTAAAATTCTAGACTCTCCTGTTGTAAATGCATTCGCTTTACCCGGTGGATATATTTATTTTACACGTGGAATTATGGCTCACTTTAATAATGAAGCAGAATTTGCTGGTGTACTTGGTCATGAAATTGGGCACATCTCAGGACGACACTCAGCCAAGCAACAACGAAATTCAATTCTAACTCAAGTGGGAATGATTGCAGGAATTGTACTTTCGAAAAAATTTGCTCAGTATGCAGAATCTGCCGGTCAAAGCATGCAGTTATTGATGTTAAAAAATGGACGTGATCATGAGACTCAATCTGATCAAATGGGAGTCGAATACTCCACTAAAATTGGGTATGACGCAACCTACATGGCTGGTTTTTTTAAAACATTAAATCGATTATCGGGGGGAGATGAAGGGCAAAGAATACCTACTTTCATGTCCACTCATCCTGATCCATTAAACAGATATACCAAGGTTGGTCAATGGGCAAAAAAGGAACAAACAAAATATCCAAATAGAGAATTCAAAGAAAATAGAAATCAATATCTTCGAATGTTGGAAGGATTAATTTACGGAGAAGATCCTCGACAAGGTTACAAAGAAGGGAATACTTTTTATCATCCTGAATTAAAATTTAAATTTCCCGTTCCTACAAACTGGCAATTAGCAAACTCACCTCAACAAGTTCAAATGGCTCCAAAGAATGGAAAAGCTATGATGATTTTTACTTTGGCTCCTGAAAAAACATTGAATGAAGCTGTTAATAATTTTATAACTAAAAATAAACTACAAAAAAAAGAGGATGCTAATTTGACGATTAATGGATTTCCTGCAAAAGCAATTATAACTGAACAAGTTGATCCAAATCAAGTAGATGAAAATGAACAAGCAATTGTTACTTTAAAAATTGTTACTTATTTCATTCAGGATGGCTCTACCATTTATACTTTTCACGGAATGTCCGAACCTTCCGACTTTATAGAGTACAAAAACCTCTTCCGAAATACAATGGAAGGATTTGAAAGGTTAACCGATCCCTCTAAAATAAAAGTTCAACCAGATCGTATTCATATTATTTCAATTAATTCACCTTCAACACTTTCAGTTGCTTTGAGGAACGCAGGTGTCAATTCCGATCAATTCGATCAAATGGCTATTGTCAATGGAATGCAATTAACTGATCAATTGAAAAAAGATCAATTGATTAAAGTTTTGAAAAAATAGATTTGTAATTGCTTTAACCGAGTCACTATTTAAAAATCGTGGCTCGGCTATTTCCTTCACAACAACAATCATCAAACATCTCCTCTTTTTGTTGTTTTTTGGAAAATCACATTTGATCCAGACACTATTTTTCTAGGATTAATTCCTTCGAGTGGATTTTAGCTATCACCAATTCGATTCTTCCGGATCGAAAAACTTGAAGTAGACCTAACAAAACTTTCACTGTTGTACAAATAAATGTAAAGCCCTCGAATTACTAAATTAGTTTATAAAAGTAAACCTATCAACAATATAGAATCTTAAAAATTATTCAGCAATAGTTTCTATTTTTGTAAAAAGTAAAAAATGGCGCAAAAAAAGAAAGTTCAATCAAAAACTAAATCGAAATTACACCCTCAAAATCCCCATCGAAAACGATATAACTTCAAAAAACTAATCGAGAGCTGTAAAGAACTTGCACCTTTTGTGATAAAAAATGATTTTGGCCAAGAGTCGATTAATTTCTTTGAACCCGAAGCTGTAAAAATGTTAAATACTGCTTTACTGAAATATTTTTACGGGATTGATTTCTGGGAAATCCCTCCACATTATTTATGTCCTCCAATTCCAGGACGAGCAGACTATATTCATCACATTGCTGATCTTTTGAGTGCCTCAAATAATGGAAGAATCCCAACTGGTGAACAAGTGAATTGTATTGATATTGGCGTCGGGGCCAATTGCGTATACCCAATTATTGGAAATAAAACTTATGGTTGGAAATTTATTGGAAGTGACATCGACCCTAAATCTGCTAAAGTGGCCAATAAAATTATCGACTCCAATCCTTCTCTCAAGGATAAAATCGAAATTCGTTTTCAAAAAAGGAAGAAAAATATTTTTAGAGGAATAATCAAAAAAGGAGAACAATTTGATTTGACAATTTGCAATCCTCCGTTCCATGCTTCAGCGGAGGAAGCCGCAAGAGGAACAAAACGAAAATTATTAAATATAAGTGAAAAAAAACCTTCAAAAACTGTTTTAAACTTTGGTGGAACAAACAATGAATTATGGACAAAAGGAGGGGAAAAGTTATTCATAAAAAATATGATTCAAGAAAGCAAGGAGTTTGCCAAATCCGTAAAATGGTTTTCCTCTTTAGTTTCCAAGAAATCCAATCTTAATGCCATTTATGATGCGCTACGAGAAGCAAAAGTAAAAGAAGTAAAGACCATACCCATGGGTCAAGGCCAAAAAATTAGTCGCATCGTTGCATGGACTTTCACTCAACAAACCAATTCTTATCCAATTTCAAATTCTAAGAGGAAACGAAAATCGAAAAGTCTTATTGATGAATAAAAAATTATCAAAATAAAACCTAATTTTGCGCTACAACTAACTTTTGAAATTTTAATAAAAATATGAAAATTGCCATCATTGGAGGAGGCGCAGCAGGTTTTTTTTCTGCCTTTTCTGCCAAGGAAAATTATCCAGATGCACAAGTTGCTATTTTTGAAAAATCAAGAAACTTTCTTTCCAAAGTAAAAATTTCTGGCGGTGGAAGATGTAATGTTACTAATGGCTGTACCGATATAAAAACCCTTTCTAAAGCATACCCTCGTGGTGGTAATGTCCTCAAAAAAGCGTTCCATATATTTAGCACTCAAGACACAATCGACTGGTTTGAATTACGTGGTGTCCCTTTGATGACCCAAGAGGATAATTGTGTTTTTCCCATTTCTCAAGACTCCCAAAGTATAATAGATTGTTTTCTAAAACAATCTAAAATGCTAAATATTAAAATTCATTTAGGACGAGGAGTTAAGGCTATCCATCCTATCAAGGGTCAACTCAAGTTGGAATTTAACAAAGATGAATTTCCAGATGAAATTTTTCATAAAGTGATCGTGGCTACCGGTGGTTCTCCTAAACGAAGTGGGTTAGAATGGTTGGAAACTTTAGGTCATAAAATTGCAGAACCTGTTCCCTCTCTTTTCACTTTTAATATGCCTTCAGAAACAATCAGGGAATTAATGGGCATCGTTGTCGAAGAAGCTTTAGTCAATATTCAAGGTACCAAATTAAAATCCGATGGACCTTTGCTCATCACACATTGGGGGATGAGTGGCCCAGCTATTTTAAAACTATCTGCCTTCGGTGCAAGACTATTAAGTGAAATGAATTATGAGTGTAAAGCGCAAGTGAACTGGGTCAACGAGGTAAATGTTGAGGTTGTTAGAGGGGAATTAGAAAAAATCATAAAAGAAAATTCCCAAAAATTATTAACCAATTATCGTCCTTATCTTTTACCTGAAAGGCTTTGGCATTATTTATTAAAAAAATGTGACTATCCTGAAAATAAAAGATGGAATGAACTAGGAAAAAAAGGATTAAATAAATTGACCACAATATTAACTAATGATATTTACGAGGTAAAAGGGAAAACTACCTTCAAAGAAGAGTTTGTTACTTGTGGAGGCATTAGTCTAGAAAGTATCCATTCAAAAACATTTGAAAGTAAGGCTTGTAAAAATTTATATTTCGCTGGTGAAGTAATGGATTTTGATGGGATCACAGGTGGATATAATTTTCAATCTGCATGGACAACTGGATTCATTGCTGGAAAACTAAATTAAATGAGTAATTCTGATATTTTTTACTTTTCGAAATGAATAAAAAAAATCATTTCAAATTACAATAAAAAGTCTTGATCAAAAGCTGGAGGATAATTTCTTTAAATTATCCTCCAACTTTTTTGGTGAAAAACCATATGTAAATGCTTTGTTAGAAACTAAAGAAACATCAGCAGGACGCTTTGCTGGCATTTTCACATCTTTCTGTAAAGATGGAATAATTAAGTTTTTATCTAACCCAAAATGTAATGCCATCTTTGTTGAAAAATCAAATCGAGACATTCTTTCTGGCCCTCCTAAATGAAAAACTCCACTTGCTTCATTTTTCAGCAAAGCAAAGATTCCTTGAGCAGCATCTCCTCCATAAGTAGCTGTTCGATATTCATCTGTAAAACAATAAATATTTTTCCCTTCTTGCAAATCTCGCAGCCATGCACTCATAAATCCAAATCCATTTTTTGGCAAACCATACATTAAAGGCATCCGTGCGATAATTGCTTCTGGAAAAACCTTTAATACATATTGTTCTGCTTTTAACTTTTGTTTCCCATAAACCATAATTGGATTGAGTGATTCAGAAACTGAGTAAGGGGCATTTTCTCCATCAAAAACTAAGTCGGTGGAGGTAAATAAAAATGCAATATTTTGAACAGCACAATACTGAGCTAGGTATTTAGTTACTTCGACATTAATAATTCCTGAAAGAGGATCTCGTTGACAATCATTAGGATTAGAATTGGCTGCTAAATGTAAAACAGCATCAAATTTATTTTTTTCTAAGAAGATAGAAACAGCAGCTTGGTTAGTCAAATCGAGTTGTTGAAGATGAATATTTTTCATCTCAGGTTTTGTTTTATTATAAACTCCTATAATTTCAAAATCACTTTGTAAATGATAAGCGATATGCCAACCTAGGAAACCTGATATGCCTGTAACGAGTAATTTTTTCATACAGTTTTATCTTCGATAAAATGATCAAATAAATCAACTAACTCCTCTTCTAAATATTCAATACCTAGTGATCGATTTAATCAGATCATTTCAATTAAATCTTTCCCGTAAAAAAGGAAGGAAGAATTATTAAATTTATGAAAGACACAATTATTTACCCTTTTTAAAAAAGGTTTTTATCAAAATTTAAGGCTAGGAAATTGCCTCTTTAAAAAAGTAAATGCAAACATACTTCCAAAAACAACATTAGTAAAAACTAATAATCCACCACCTTTAATTAAAGTAATTCCTTAGTCAAATAATACTCCTTAGTAAATCATAACAAGTATTTCTATTGACTTTGCATAAGGAATAGCTGTATGGAAATATATTGTTGCATTGTAAAAAGCAATACTACTTCTAAAAACTCCTTTTGAAATTTTCCAAAAAACCTGTACAACTATTTTAGTTTTCCATTTTTGTTAAAACCCTAGGCACAGAAATATTTTGAGTCAACCGTGACACCAAAATAATCGTCATCAATCCACTCAACATTGCCAACGTTCTAAAAGGAAACAAAACCGTCTCCCCTTCCATCATTGGATAAGGAATCATATTCGGAATATTCAAAGTCGGTTCGCCTCCCCCAAACCGCAAAATAAAACTTACTGCAAAACCTGAAATTGCACCAATCGTATTCGCCTTTTTATCAAACAGAGCACAAACTAATGCAGGAAATAAAAGACAATAAACAAAGTCACTACATAACACCCAAAGATCATAAACACTTTGCACATTGATCGCTAAAAGGGTAGCTGCTATTCCAATAATCCAGATGGATCTTTTGATCACCTTTTCTAAATTTGAAGGCGAAATATCTGGCTTAAACAATGGACGAAATACATTCCAACCTGCCATCGAGGAGGCTGATAAAATAGAAGAATCCACCGACGACATTACTGCTGCTGCAACAGCTCCTAAACCAATAGTAGCAACCCAAGGGGTAGTCATATATCGAATTACATGTGGCAAAATGGAACTATCATTTCCGGGAATTGCTCCGATCATTTCCCAGTCTGCTACTCCACCTATGATTCCAATTAGTACTGCTGGAATCGCTGCAATAATGCAAATGACTCCTGCAAAAACAGATAATCGAACTGCTGTTTTTTCATCCTTCGAAGACAAAACACGCTGAAAATATACTTGCCAAGGAATTCCTCCAAACATTAATAGCAACGCATAGTCCCACCACATCCAATAATAGCCTCCTAAGTTTTCATGACTTGGAAAGAAGGTCGCAGTAACTCCATTCTTCTCAACATAAGCAGTCCAAGCAACATCCCAACCACCTACTGAACTCATAGCGATGGGAACAACTAAAGCTAACCCACCTAATAATAAAACCAACTGAACAACATCGGTCAAAGCTACTGCCCACAATCCTCCAATAGAGGTGTAAGCGATTGCAATAATAGCAGAAAGTATAATTGCAGGTTGTGCTTCTAACCCGAGAACCGTTCCAAAAGTAGTTCCTAAAGCAGTAAGAATTGCAGCAGTCCAAAATATTTCCCCAGACAAAGCAGGAATAAATAATAGCGCTGCCATACGTTTTCCAAATCGCTGGGAAAGTGGGTCAAGCATAGTTTTAAATTGGTGTCGTCTCATGATTCGAGCAAAAAATAATCCTCCGATAATCAAACTAATAGCATATCCCCAAGGAGCTTGCACCCATACCAAACCAGTTTTAGCGGACTCGGCTGTACCATTAATATAACCTCCTCCAACCCATGTTGCACTCATCGTGAATATCCCAATAAAAAGTGGAATAGATCGTCCTGCGAGCATAGTATCATTTCCATCTTTTACTTTTTGATTACCAGCGACATAAGAACCAAAATAAAATATTAAAGCATAGAAAAACATCATCGCAATAAATCCTGACCACATAACTGATGCTCCAGTTACAAATAAATAAAGACCACAAGCAACTAAAAATATCAATAAAAAAACAGTTGGAAGTAATTTTGAATATTTTTGCAAATACATTGTTATATTAATTTTATTTTAGAAGTTGGTAGGAGATCACTAGTTAATTAAAATACATCTAATATTTTAATTAGTTTTTCATTAAAGGTGATTAAATCGCCCTTTTCCCTTTGCATCATTTCTTTAGCAAGAGGTGCTTGAGGAGAAATCGCAAAATATTTTCTCTCATCAACCACTATTCTACCTGCCGCTATGGAGATAAAATAATTTCCAAAATCAGTTTGCACTACACTCCCAAATGCTACTTTACCAAATACTCGATCTACTTTAATTTGACTTAAGAATAATTCTAACTTTCGAGCCTCAGAAAGTTGTTGGGCATTTTTGTCTCTTTCAATATGCATCATTGCACGACCTGTTTCAAATTTATCACCAGCGCTACTTTTCGTTTCATTGTTTGCACTATCTTGAGCATCATTCATCATTTTTTCAAAAACCGATATTTTCTGATAAATCAATTCTTCGACTTCCTCGAGTAGTGCTTGTTTGATTTCGAATTTGTCCATTTTTTCTTTTTTCAATTAAAATTGGTTGATAAATTCCTATTCCCTAATTTCATGGTTTCAAATTTAAATTATTAGTACTAACAAATCTAATAAATTTTACCATTCAAAATCTATTTAGAAGTAAAATTCAAGACGTCAAAATATTTAAACTCATGAATTCTTTTTCTCCTTTAGAAAAAACCTTGGCTTGGAGTGTCCACTTATTTACAGCCTCAGGATTGGTAGCTGGCTTTATGGCAATATTGGCTATCAATGAGAAAGAGTGGCGAGTCGCCATGTTGTGGTTGGTAGCATGTTTAGTAATAGACGGAGTTGATGGAACATTTGCTCGTCTTTTTAAAGTAAAAGAAGTTTTACCCGAAATCGATGGAAAAATAATTGATTATGTAATTGATTTTGCAACTTATGCTATTATCCCTGCGTATTTTTTCCATGAAGCACACTTGGTAGATCATGAATGGAATCTATTTTGCACCTCAGTGATTTTACTAGTTTCAGCAGTATATTATGGAAAAACAGGAATGGTTACCGATGATATGTACTTTCTTGGATTTCCAGTTTTATGGAATATGGTAGTTTTCTTTTTATTCTTTGTAGTTGACTTTTCTTCAACGTGGAATATATTTTTCATTTTATTTTTTGCAGCATTACATTTTGCTCCAATAAAATTTGTTTATCCAAGTCAAGCGAGCAGCTTTAAAAACCTTACCTTAATTAACACTATTGTATTCATTAGCTCTTGTATAGCTATTTTATGGCTGTACCCAGAACGAAATAATCTATGGATAGCTTGTATAAGTATATCAACAGGATACTATGCCTTGATGGCTATATATAACACATGGATAGAAAAATAGTAGATCTAAAATAATCTCAAATACTTCTTTATTAAATAAATTAATAATAAAGGAAACCCCTTCCAGACGTACCTATTATTTTCATCAAAAAGAATAATACCCTAAAAAACTATTCTATTATTAATTTCCTTGGTAGCAAATCACCCTACTTCTGTCCAGATTAAATTATTCATGCTACTTCAAATAATTAGGTATAGATCAAGTTTTTCCCAAGATCTTGTACCAAATTTTGAAAATGGGAGATATGTTAGTCTACCTAACAAACCTTTGAATTCAGCTGTTTTCATTGACATGGTAGATGTAAGACTTGTCATTGGTAGTATAACCAGTTAAAAAAAGACATTGTTTTAAAAAAATAAATATAGAGTTTCGCACAAGGATTTAAGTTTTATAAAACTATCCAAATGATAATCCCAAAATACTTAATCTCATGCATCAAATTCGCTTTGCAAAATCTATATTGGTGAGGCACTATACCTCTCGACAAATGCTTTCATTTCATCCACCATATCAGGAGAACCAATCACAATCGCTGTCCTTTGATGTAATTCTACTGGTTCCATTTCCATAATTCGTTCGAGTTTAGTATTGATGGCTTTTCCTCCAGCCTGCTCCACCACAAACGCTAGTGGGTTACATTCATACAGTAATCGCAATTTACCATGTGGATATTTTCGAGTATTTGGATATAGAAAAATTCCACCTTGGAATAAAATTCGATGAATATCAGAAACCATCGAACCGATATATCTCAATCTTAAATTCAAATCAGAGCAATAATCTATATACCGTCTCATTTCCAAATCAAACTTTAAATAATATCCTTGATTTACTGAGTAATATTGTCCACTTGCAGGAATTTTAATGTCTCGATGTGAAAGACAAAACTCTCCAATAGAGGGATCTAAAGTAAAACCATTTACTCCATTACCAGTTGTGTAAACCATGATTGTAGATGTCCCATAAATCACATAACCCGCTGCAACTTGCTCTACACCTTTATGCAAAAAGTCTTTAAGATCTACTGAGTTTTTTACATTACTTTTTCGTCGACAAATGGAAAAAATAGTTCCTACTGAAACATTGACATCAATATTTGATGAACCATCCAACGGATCAAATAACACAACATATTTTGCATTTTTTGATGAAAGCGCTTTGATTGGAAGAAAATTTTCATTTTCCTCTGATGCGATACCACAGCATTCACCACTGTTTTGAAGACATTCAATCAATTTGTCATTGGCATACATATCGAGTTTTTGCACCTCGTCTCCACTTGAATTTGAAGCTCCATCAACACCTAAGATATTAACTAATCCTGCTTTGTTAACTTCTCGGTTTACAATCTTGGCAGCAACTCCAATATCTCGTAAAAGGCCAGTTAATTCACCGGTAGCATCAACATTTGCTTTTTCACTTCGAATGATAAATTCATCAAGCGTTACAATTCTGCTCATATTTTTTTTGTTAAAAAGTTATTAATTTAAATGGTGGCACAAGATAATAATTGTATATTGATATATTGATCTTCATCCTGCAAGAAAAATAGAATTAACAATTCAAAAACGACTCATACTTCATCAATATGTTCTTCTAAACAAAGATAGCCTTTAATAGATTTATTAAATTTCCTCAAAATTTTAAATCACAACCAAATAAAAGATTACCAATCGACTAGTAGAACCATACCACAAAACAAATATTAAAAATTAAATACAGAAAATGATTGAAGTATTTAAGCTTAACACACACCTCCTCACTTTCAGAGGAAATAACTACTTGCACAGAAAAGGAAAACGATAGAATACAATATTCCAACAAACAATTCAACTCGAGAAAACGATATCTCAACCTATATTTCGATATCTCCATAATTCTCTTTACTTCACTTGATCTCAAAATATAATTTGATAACTTAAAATAATTTAAAATGAAAAAATAGCTAAAATAAACTTATCAACTAGGGCAGTTTTTAAAAAAAATACTCTCCTAAAAATCAGCCAACGATTTCAATTTCTAAATCGAATAGTCTTATTACATCTTATAATATTGATAGTTTGCCTAATTGGATTGTTAATAGATAATCGTCAATTAATGGGAACCAATATTTGGATAAATCCAACTAAATTTGCCTTGTCAGAAATCATCGTTCTATGGACTATGGATTGGTATTTATTTAATTATCCATTTAGCGAAAAATCTAAAAAATTTACTTAAATCGCTGCGTCTAGCTTAATGATAATTGAAATTATTATGATCACAGGTCAAGCTGCTAGATGAGTATCCTCACATTACAACACCTCTTCGATGATAAATGAAATTGTCTTTGGAATCATGGAATGCGCAATAGGAACGTTTTCAGGAATTGTTTTTTGGTTCTTCATCAAATCATTTTCCTCAAAATTAGAGTTTCCAAATTATATGAAATGGAGTTTTATAATTGATTGGTTTACGTTCATTTTTGCGAGTGCTATTGGTGGTTCAATGATTTCTCAACTAAATCATAATATAGGTATCACAGACTAGAGGTTCAGTATTACCATTTTTAAATTGGAGTACAGTTGGAGGAGATTTTCGGGTGGCTCATTTTTTTTTGGAATACATGGGATTTAAATCATTCCACTTGATGCATTTTATTTTTCTAAAAAAATAAATAACAATACTCTTACAAATGTCATAAATGTTATTTTTGCATTTGTACATTTAGAATGGATTACTTTTGCTTTTCACAAAACAAAACAAGGATTACCATTTTCAACTCTGTAGATATATGATTACAACAGATAATAAACATCTAGACGTTTATGGTTTTTGATAATTGTAATCAACGTAAGTTTCGGTTTAAAAAAATCAGTATTACATCCTTTTGTTTATTTGCAAATCACCCACTTTATTGATAAAGATTAGTAGTTATGGAATAGATTTTTTCATTATTATTAATGCTTTAGCTAGAGTATTATTTTGATCAAAAAAAATATTGACTCTGGTGAATTTGAATACAATTCCCAAAAGTGTCTTCAAATATCGCTATGGCTCCCCAATCATTTTTTGTTGGTATTTTTATAAAATCAACATTAAGATTTTTGAGTCGCAGGTACTCTTTTTCAATATCAGCTACTATAATAATAAGTAATTTCATTCCAAACATTATTTCCTGAAAAGATTTTACAAAATCGGTTACGATTAGTAATATAAAAAGCTATACTCAGGCATCGTTAATCAAAACTATATTTATGAAAAAACTAATATTAAGTACATTGTTTGCAGGGTGCTTAATTTCTTGTCAAGCTCCCGCAGAAAAAGAATCAGATCATGGACACACATGAACCGTTATTGGTTACGAATATAGTGAGACTAGAGAAAACTAAATTTAATAGCTGGAGATATTGCCATTATTGAAACCTATATGGAATTTATAAAAGCTCACAACGAGAGGGATATTGATAAAATCATGGGTATAGTTCAGGATTCAATATTAATAAAGACTAAAGATGCTCGGGAATTAAAAGGAAAGGCAATGCATAGACAAGCCTTAGAAGAATGGTTTCCAGAAAGTAATCCAAAGTGGGCCGTGAAATGGCTAGCTGCCAATACCGCTGAAGTTAAAGGCGGAGAAAACAGATATTGGTTGACTACAGGAATCGAAATTACAGAGACCCTAAACTGTAAAGAAAGGAAAAGAGAACAAATACTTGATGTTAATTTTTTTGGTAAATTGATAAAAGAAGCCAGCATCTATGAATGGTCAAAACCCTTAAAACAACTGATATTTTAAACCCTCTCCTGCGAAGGGTTTTTTATTGTATAGTAGCTTTAACACCCTTTTTCTGAGAATCAAAACCGATTTTCTTCCAAAAAATCAAACCTCGGTTTTCCACAATACTATATCCTTTAGGAAACTTTTTTGAATTATATAACATTGCTATTGCATCAAAATATCCGAGTATAGGTTCCATTTTATTTAGAATAAGAAAAAGCTAAGAGCAGTATAATAAACTAAACTATTTTTTGACCAAATCTAAAATCTGTTCTTTTGCCAATTAAACGTGAAGGTCTAAAAATCACAGTCAAATCTAAATTTAGACTAAATATCCCTTAAATAAAAAAGCCACTATTTAATTAAAAATAGTGGCTTTTTTATTTTCATTAATTTTCTTTTTTAAACAAATTATTCAAGTGAGAATCATCGCAAAATGGAGATTTTTTAGATAGTTTACAATTACAAAGTCTTGCATTCACTATCTTTTTCACCTCGAATGGAAGCGGTTTATATTTTGAACCATGATGTGATCCGTCGCAAAATGGTTGATTTTTACTGAATCCACATTGACAAAATAGATGGGTTATATTGGGTTTCAACTCAACCTGAGTTGGTTCCATTATTGTTGTTTTTTTCCTTTTATAATCTCTCGATATTTCACTCCCTGATTTATCAGAACCAACTAAAGGCCACAAATAACTTGCAGTCCATTTATCTTTTGGATCATTGATAAGACCATATTCAACGGGGAATTTTCGAGTGAACTTAGCTGTACCAAAAAATTGGTCCCAAAGCGAAAACATATTTCCGTAATTACCATTTGGGTCGCTCACATTATCAGCCATAGATTTCCCATGATGAGCATGATGAAAAGCAGGAGTAATAAAAATCCTTTCTAACAGAGTAATTACAGGATTCAAAATGGGATATTTATAGAAGAACTTATCCCAAGACAACGTACTATGTGAACCAATAATGACTAGTTGTTTGAGAATTAACCCAAGCGCAACTCCTTTCGCACCACCAAGAAAAACAACAATTCCCACCCACCAAAGATTTGGCATAATTACATAATATAATGCTGCATTTCGGTATGAAATTAAAAATCCCATTTCCTCTGCTTGATGATGAGGTCGATGTAATTTCCAAAGAAATTCATATTCATGAGCAGATCGATGATACCAATATTGCATAACATCATCGATAAATAAATAAAAAGGTAACATTAACCATAAACTCCAACCTCCAATTATATTTTGATATTCAGGAAGTAAAAACCTTCCGAGATAAAATACTGAAGCAACAATAGTGGGTTTGATTAATAACGACAAAACAAAAAAACCTCCAGCCTCTTGAATCCAATCACCAAAGTTACGTTTTGTATTTACCCAATAGCCTGCTAAAGTCTCAACTAGGACGAAAAAGATTATAATTCCGAGCACCACATAGACATCTAAATTCTCTATTCCAAATAATGTGTTATCCATTTAATTTATTTTTACTAAAAAAATACTTCTCAACAAAATTAGACTAAATTAACTTAAAAGTACTTTACATGTGTTAATTATTGGAGTTACGTTTCCGATTAACAATTCTGGAAAAAGAAACAGCTGTAATACCCAAATAATTAGCAATATGCTTATTAAATGCAGTCTGAAAAAATTGGGGACTTTGTTCCAACAGTGCTTCATAACGTTCCTCGGGAGTAAGACTTATAAGTGATTCTACACGCGAAATAAGTGTCATTATATTCTCTTGTAAAGCTTCAAAATTAACTTGAATAAGGTTAGGATGCTTTTTACCAAGAGATTTTAATTCTTCAAAATTGAACACCAAAAGTTCAGTTTCCAAGATGGATTCGAAAGTAAACTTGGTAGGTTTATTATGAAAAAGACATTCAGGAGCTCCTGAAATAGTATGCTCAGGTCGAAGAAAAATATTTTTCTCATCTCCTTTTTCATTAATAAAAAAACCTCTAATCATTCCTTTTAAAATAAAAAATGAGTTTTGATTAATTTGACCACTTCTAATCAGCACTTCTTTGTTGTAACAAACACGAAATTGGCTAATTTTTAATAATGCCTCTAGATCATCATTAGTTAGAAATGGATAAGTTACTTTTAAAATTTGATTTGCCCTTTCTATGTAGTCTGCCATTCGTTATTCTACTTTATTGATTTACTCTGCCAATTTACATAATCATTATTGAAAAACATTTCACTAAATCCTAATTTTAGCTCTTTGCCAATTATTTCTACACAATTATCAAACTTTGGATTAGCTGTTAAAGGAAAAGGGAAATTTACTTCTAATACAGCATCAAATTTAATTTTTCCAAAAACTTCCATTACCTTATTTACTAGAAAATTCAATTCGAAAAAAGCAAACCAACATGAATTTTAACGATTGGAAAAACTCAGGACAATTTTTCTCTTATAAAAATCAACACCAAATATTTTATCAAGAAAATGGAAGTGGTGAAACTCTTTTATTAATTCATGGATTTCCGACCGCCTCTTGGGATTGGAATAAAATCTGGAATCCTTTAAAAGAAAAATATCATTTACTCGCTCCTGATTTGATTGGATTTGGTTTTTCAGATAAACCAAAAAAATATAATTATTCGATCATGGATCAGGCAGATTTAATCGAAGATTTCTTACAAAAAAAGAAAATCAAACAAGCACATATTCTAGCACATGATTATGGTGATACCGTTTTACAAGAAATTTTAGCCAGATTTATTGATCGCAAAAATGCAGGAAAAGAAAGTTTTGAAATTCAATCAGTCGTTTTGCTTAACGGTGGTTTATTTCCTGAAACTCATCAAGCACTTCCCATCCAAAAATTATTAATAAGTCCGATAGGAGGATTGCTCGTCCATTTCTTGAATCGAAAAAAATTAAAAAAATCGTTTAATAATATTTTTGGAAAAGAAACTCAGGCAACTGAACAAGAGATAAATGAATTTTATACGTTAATGGAACACAAAAATGGCCGGATGATTTTTCATAAGTTAATTTGCTATATGAGTGATCGAAAAAAGTATCGGGAACGATGGGTAGCAGCATTGCAAAAATCACCAATTCCAATTTCATTAATTAATGGAGCGGCTGACCCAATTTCTGGAAAACACATGACAGAACGTTATAAAGAATTAATTCCAAATCCTGTAATTGTATTGTTATATACAATTGGACACTATCCTCAAACGGAAGCACCTAAGAAGGTTTTGAAAGCGTATTTTGATTTTAGGGAAAGAATAAAATGGGATTAACTTTATCGGCATTTACTCAAAAAAATGCTGTAAATGACACTACTCCTCTTACAACTGAAAACTATTTGTTGTAGATATCACTCTTTTCCTTAATACAGTTGAAAATCAATTAAATATAACTATTCCGCTAGAAGTGGAATAGTCATATTCATTTCTCAAACACCTTAGATTCGACTATTACTAGCTAAAAATGGGTAGTTACTAGAGGTAAAACCAAGAACAAACATACGCCTCATAATTGCAAATGGAACATATGTGTTGTTTATTAAAACAGAGCCTGAGTTATTGACAAGACATTTATGGTAGTAAACTAAGAGGTAATTAATTGAGGCTGTAATCAGATTGAAACTTTTAAACTAAAAAAAGATTCTTTTCCCTGGGAGAATCTCGTTAAAATAATAATTAACAATGTATTTTTTATACCTTCAAAAAAAAATACAAATGCAATTAGATCTTGACTTTATTCGCTCACAATTCCCCATCTTCCAAACTGAACTCGGTCAAAAGATCGGTTTCTTCGACAACGCTGGAGGAAGTTTTCCTGCCATCCAAGTTGTCAATCGCTTGACTGACTTTTACAAAAATTATAAAATCCAACCGTATGGTCCCAATGCACTTGGAACAAAAGCAGGGGAAGCCATGGATTTAGGTTACCATACAATGGCAAAACTACTGAACGTTTCCATTAACGAAATGACCATCGGAGCATCCGCTACTCAAAATCTAAATACGCTTGCTATAGCATGTAATTCTATTGTTGTTAAAGGTAGCGAAGTCATCGTTACTGAGCAAGATCATGAAGCAAATATCGGAGGATGGGAACGGCTTTGCCGACAACAAAATGCAATCTTAAAAATTTGGAAAGTACAAACTAATACTGGTGAGTTAGTACTAGAAAATTTAGAAAAACTACTTACTCCTCAAACAAAAATTCTTTGTATCACCCATAGTTCCAACATTATCGGAACAATCAATCCAATTAATAAGATAGCCGATTTAATTCGACCAATGGGCATTCGCTTAGTAGTTGATGGTGTTTCTTTTGCACCACACGAATTTCCAAATTTGGATGAATTGAAATGTGATGCTTACGTTTTCTCCACCTACAAAACTTACGGAACACATCAAGGGATAATGGTTGTACGTCCTGATTTCCTAGAGGAACTTGAGCCACAATGTCATTTTTTCAATGAATCTATTTTGCATAAAAGATTAGATACTGCGGGCCCAAACCATGCGTCGATTGCTGCATTAGCCGGCATTGGTGATTATTTTGAGGCAGCCTACAATCATCATTTCCCAAACAAGGAATTACCCTTACATGAAAAAACAAGAAAAATCTCCTGTTTGATGAATGCCCATGAAAATAAAATCTGTTCTTACCTTTTAAAAAACATTCAAAATCTGCCTTTGAAGTTTTTTGGAAAAAAAACCATGGAAGGTCGAGAAGCAAATATTTCGATAAAAGCCGATAATGTTTCCTCCAAATCAATAATGAAAGGTTTAGCTGCAGATAATATTGTATCTAAACAAGGGCATTTCTATGCTTACAGATTAATGCAAGCAATGAAAGTGACTAATTTAAATGATGGAATTTTACGATTAAGTTTCAGTCATTATAATTCAATGGAGGAAGTAGAACGTTGCGTCGATGGATTGAAAAAATTAATCATATAAATTGTAGTTTTTCTAATTTTGACATTAGTTTTGAATTTCATTACTATATACTCGAACCTAGTACGATGATATTTCCAATAACTTTGAATAAAAAAAATACTCCTAATTATAATCTATCAAGTTTGGAATAATCATTTTAATAAAATCAGAGTTGAAAAAATTACATTTGAGGACCATTAAATGGTCTAATCAAAATATTGATAAAAATTCTTTTCCTCAAAAAACTGATTATTCAATCAAGTCGGGAAATAAGTGGCCATTGATATTACCTACTTATGGTAAATAAAATTAGCAAATGCTTCAAGCGACTTAGATTTATTTAAAGAGAAGGAGTAAGTGGTTAAAAAACATATTAAGCGCTATTAATACATATCACACTTCCAAAACAGAATCTGTGATCATAATACTAAATACAATCAGTTCTAAATTATAGTAAAAACCATCAACATGACTGTTCATTTTTTGGTTTATTTTTTAGATAAAAATGTTATTTTTTTGGTGTTTATTTGAAAGGAATTTCTTTTCAAAATTTTGGGAGGTTGATCACCACATTCGGAATACTGTAATAATTAAATAATTTGATGGAAGGATTTTTTGACGATTTAATTGATAATTTTAGAAAAAATGGGCGTATCGAAGAGATGCGGCAGATTGCCTATGCAAATAAATTTATATTTAAAGATCGAGAAAAATTTTCAAGCCAAGACTATTTATTAAAATCATTTTCCATTTTTAATGGTAAAAAAGATAAACGTTTAAAAGGAATCATGAATAAAGAGGAATTAGCTTTTAATGCTGATCTCCGTGTATATGATTATTGGTATTTTGGGGACTTCAAAAAAAGAAAGACAACTATTTTTGAAATAAAATGTGCCGAATTTGATTTTTCGAAATTTGAACTTAGGACAAAAGGCATTCTAAATAAAATGAGTGAATTGGTTTTAAGCAAGGAAAAGGCATTTCCCAATGCTACTGAGTTTCATATTAATTATGAAATAGTTACAGATGAACCTCTAGATTTAGAAACTGAATTAAATTCTCAATCTCTTGATTTCATTATGGGTAAAAAAAATATGCTAGTAGAAGGTGAAGGTGACTATTTACTCGTTTATTTTTTACATAAGCAAATTCCTGCTCGAGATATAATGGAAGAGTACGAGGATGTTTTAGACTTTATTGATACAATTTTTAAAAGTGATGAAGGTGAATTTGTATAATTTAGTTTTGAAGACAAAATAACTAAAAAAATTGAAATTCAATAACAATATATATCCCCAAATAATTGATCTTTAAATTTCAAAAAAATCATATTCTAATTTTCCCCACCTCGAACCTATTATTTTCTTATTTTTGCAAAAATAATACAAAGCTCACCATTATAATAAAGTGATGGAAAGCATTAAAAAAAATTATGGGAAATATTATTGCCATTGTTGGCCGACCAAATGTAGGAAAATCTACATTATACAATCGCTTAATCGGTGGGCGAAACGCTATTATTGATGATACAAGTGGAGTCACACGAGATCGCAAATATGGATTAAGTGACTGGAACGGTAAGAATTTTACTGTCATTGACACCGGTGGTTTTGTTCAGGGATCTGACGATGTGTTTGAAGCTGCAATTCGTTCACAAGTCAAGATTGCAATAGAGGAAGCAACTGCCCTAGTTTTCATGGTTGACGTTGCAACGGGAATTACGGATTTAGATGAAGAAGTAGCCAACCTTCTAAGACGAACTAAAAAACCTGTTTTTCTGGTCGTTAACAAAGTAGACAATCAAGGTCGACTCCTGGAAGCTAATGAATTTTGGAGTCTAGGCTTTGAAAATACTTACTTTCTCTCTTCACTTTCAGGTAGTGGAACAGGTGAATTACTAGATGCCATTGCCGAACAATTAGATGATGGTGAACCTATACTATCTGAATATCCTAAATTTGCTATCATTGGACAGCCAAATGTTGGAAAATCATCTTTTGTTAATGCATTGTTAGGTAAAGATCGGAATATTGTAACTGATATAGCTGGAACTACTCGAGATTCTATACACTCGATGTATAATAAGTTTGGCAAAGAGTTTTTACTAATTGATACCGCAGGGATAAGACGTAAAACTAAGGTTCATGAAAACCTAGAATTCTATTCAGTGATGCGCGCCTTAAGAGCAATGGAAGAGGCAGATGTAACAATGCTATTGATTGATGCACAAACTGGAATGGAAGCCCAAGACATGGCAATATTCACCCTTGCCATGAAACGAAATAAAGGAATTGTAGTCCTAGTAAACAAATGGGACTTAATGGATAAAGAAACTAATACTGCCCGTGATCTTGAATTAGAATTGAAGAAAAAAATGGCTCCCTTTAACGATGTACCTGTAGTCTTTATTTCTGTATTGGAAAAACAAAGAATTTCGCAAGCGTTGGATGCTGCGCTTCAAGTTTATGAAAATCGGAACAGAAGAATTACGACTTCTAAACTCAATGATATCATGCAAGATGCCATTTCTAGAAATCCACCACCATCACATCGAGGTGCTTTTATCAAAATCAAATACATTACTCAGTTACCAACGTACTACCCTGCTTTTGCATTCTTTTGCAATAACCCTAAGTATATCAAACCTAGTTATAAAAACTTTTTGGAAAATCAGTTGAGGAAGAATTTTGATTTTACTGGAGTTCCTATAAGTGTATTTTTTAGAGAAAAATAGTACAAGCGTTAGACATTTTATGTTTAATTTCCTGCAAACTAAAATACACCTGTTTAACGTAAAACGCATAACATGCCAATAATAGAAACTCCCATTGAAGGATTAAAGATATATGAACCAAGAGTGTTTGGGGATGAACGTGGTTACTTTTTTGAGAGCTATAACTTTAAGTCATTTAAAAATGCAGGAATTGATTGTTCGTTTGTTCAAGACAATCAATCAAGATCTTCTTTGGGCGTACTAAGAGGTTTACACTATCAAATCCCTCCCTTCGCCCAAGCGAAATTAGTAAGAGTCATTGAAGGAAAAGTTCTAGATGTAGCGGTTGATATTCGACCTAATTCCAGAACTTATGGTGAATGGTTTAGCATTGTTTTAAGCGCAAAAAATAAAAAGCAGTTATTTATTCCACGAGGTTTTGCTCATGGATTTTTAGTACTGAGTGAGACAGCTGAATTCTTTTATAAATGTGATAATTTTTATTCCAAAGAACATGAAGGTGGATTACTATACGATGATCCAAATTTAAATATTGACTGGAAACTAGATATGGAAAAAGTATTGCTTTCAGAAAAGGATTCAATCTTACCCACTTTTGGAAATCATCGATCCTTTTAAATATAAACTAAAATACTCCCATTTTTTTTCACCCTAATGAGATATTATTTTTAGTAGATTTCTTAATTTTGCTACCTCGTTATTATATCTCTGGCAAACAAAATTTTGGGCCTCCAATAATTTGACTTGCTCACATTTTGTTCCATTATTCCTTTGGAAGAAGTGCTATGAATCACAAAAACTCCATCTCTTGTATTTTTTGTAACAAGTGCTACGTGCGTAACTTTTCTTCCTTTTCCAAAAAATATTAAATCACCTGGTTTAACTCTTTTTATAGGTATTTCCTTTCCTATTATTGCTTGACTCCTTGAAACTGAGGGAATTTCAATATTAAACTTCTTCATCACATAACTAGTAAATCCCGAACAATCAAATCCTGTTTTCGGAGATTTTCCAGCATATTGATATTTAATGCCTTTATATCTTCTGGAGTGTTTTGCTATATCATTTCGAAGTTCCTTCTTTACCCCTCGATCCAACTTTTTGCGGGATGCACTTGACCATGATGAATCATTATAACCTCGACTGGTGGATGAACATGATGCCAATAAAAAAAAGAATGGTATCACCAACAATATAAAAAGTTTAGATGTTTTTTGGATCATAATATTCAGATTTAAATACAATATTTTGGTGCAAAAAAAAATAAAACTCGCCCGTTGAAAATAGTTAAACCAATAGGTTCAATTAAAAATATTCAACAAAAAAATTGTAGTTCAGGCTTTGGTCTAAAGCACTTTTCTACGTACTTAATTTCAATTCTTAAAATAATCAAAGCTTAAAAAATCTTACTACGAATTATTAAACCAATAAAATAAACTCAGGTTTCGTTAATGCTAATGAAAGGTGGGAATAAGTTATAATACGTTCAAAAAACGCTGCATTAAGGATATTATTACTTACTATTTATTTTTTGACATCTTAACTTCAAACCTCTTTCCCTCTAAACCTAACTCTGTATTTGGAAAAACACTTTTGGCCTCATCAAGCAATTTGTCCAATTCAACATAACGCGAGGAATAATGCCCTAAAATTAATTTTCCAACTTTAGCTTTTTGAGCAATAGTTGCAGCTTGAAGGGAGGTGGAATGCTTAGTTTTTATTGCAAATTCTAACTCAGAATGTAAAAAAGTAGATTCATGATACAATAAATCCGCCCCTTCTATGATTGAAACAATAGATTCATTGTACATCGTATCAGAACAGAAAGCATAAGACCTAGATTTTGGTGCTGGTGTCGTCAATTCAGAATGAGTAACAGTTTCACCATTAGAGCTTACCCAATCGTTTCCATCTTTGATGCTCTGAATTTCTTTGAAAGGAATATTGTATGCTTTAATTTTTTGAGGAATCATCGAGTCAGATTGTCGTTTTTCTATAAATAAAAAACCTTGAGTAGGAATTCGATGTGTTAAAGGGATAGTATAGACTTCGACGACTTTATCTTCAAAAATTAATTGATTTTTTTCAGGATCAGTAATATGAAATTCAATTGGATATGGAAGCGGATGACCAGTATACTTTAACTGAATGTTAATAATTTCATCCAAATGAGGTGGGCAATAAATATGCAATCGTTCTTTTCGACCATTCAACCCGTATGACGACAAAACACCAATCAAACCAAAAATGTGATCGCCATGCAAATGACTAATGAATATCTGATTGATTCTCGACCTTCTGATTCGGTTATCACGTAACCTAATCTGAGTTCCTTCACCACAATCAATAAGGTAAAGTTGTCCTCGAACATTTAGGACTTGGGCTGTTGGAAAACGATTATTAGCAGGGATTGCTGAATTGCAACCAAGAATAGTCAATTCAAACTTCATATTTTCTGGCATTGTGATTCACTAGATATTGTGTCTTGAAAAGAATGTCTTAGAATCAAAACTCGATACCAAAAATCTCAATTTCTTATTTTTCTATACATCAGAGTCGGCCTCACCATTCAACTCTCTTTCAATATCTTCCATGAATACATAATCAACAGACTCTGCCACTGTAGGAATGATATTTAAGATGCTATCTAACTTTGATATGGTTATTAATTTCTTAATATTTTGACTATCAACACCTGTGAGAATAAAGGTACCATCAGCTGACCAAAGTCTGTTCCCTGTCAATATGGCACTAAGTCCAGAAGAATCCACAAATTTGACAGCTCCAAGATCAAGAATCATGTTACTTACTCCACTATTTCTCATCATCAAAAATTCGGACTTCAAATCTGGTGCAATTATAGAGTTGAGGTTTTCATCTTCTAACGCAAAAACCGCATATTTTTCTTGTTTGTCTACCGAGTACTTCATAAGTTATTCTAATTAATTAAGTAAAAAACTATCTATCACAAATGTATTAATAATAAGGAAATTATTATTTGATTTTCAACACAAAGTTTTTCTCTCGGTTTGGGAAACTTAATTAGAATGTTAAAATCATTACATTAATACATAATAATGAATATACAAATTCAACTTTTTCTAAATTTAACCGTTTGCATAAATATAGAATAAAGGATGTATTAATAAATTTAATCATTTGCCAAATTAAACCTTAAATGGATAACTCGTTTCCGTTTTTCAAGGTTATAACACAACATAATTTAGCTAACTTTGATATTTTCTTGAGTAAAAATTTGTTGATTTTTTTACAAAAAAAAAGTTTAACTTAACATTAAACCTTGCAGACAATTTAAAATATCATAAAATAGACCTGACAAACGTTCTTAAATAAAGCCTGTGGCATTATTTTTTCTATAAAAAAACAAATCATTATTTCGATATTTTGGATTTTGTTTAAAAATAAAATAAGAGGAGTTCAGAAACATGATAAAATATTTATGAGTTTGCAGGGTTTAATATAAATTTTCGATATTTATTAGTTGTAAACTCAAAATATTAATTTTATCATCGCTTAACAATTTTCCTCAATTATACATTCCAAAATTAGGGGCTGAAATAAAAATAAAATCTTGATTTTGTTTTAAATCGGCTTAAAGAATCACCGAAGAAAAAAATATATCATGAACAAGAGATTTTCTCCAAAAGTCAAAAAAGTTATCTCAAGAAGTCGCGACGAAGCGATTCGTTTGGGACAAGACTTTATCGGTACTGAACATTTGTTGTTGGGTATCATGCAAGAGCGAAATGGCCTTGCAATCAAAGTTTTGGACTCATTGGAAGTAAATGTTAAAGAACTTGCCAAAACAATCGAAAGATCTGTTCGAAAAAGTAGCAGTCCCAAAGCATCTCTAGAAGTAGGAAGCATCCCACTAAACAAGCATGCTGAGAAAGTTTTGAAGGTTACCTTCCTTGAAGCTAAGATTTTAAAAAATGATGAAATAAGCACAGAGCACTTAATGCTCTCTATTTTGAAACATGAAGAGAATTTAGCCTCTCGTATTTTAAATGAGTTTGATGTAAACTATGAAGTTTTCAAAGCTGAATTAGATTACGTTAATCAAGAAACTGATATGGGTGATGTCGGTCGTCCAGATATTTTTAATAGTCCAGAGGAGGATGGAGATGAACCATTTGAAGATGATGCTTCTGCCGGAGGCGGTCGATACCAACAAAGAGGAGGTAAAAGCGCATCCAAATCACGTACTCCAGTTTTGGATAACTTTGGTAGAGATATTACCAAATTAGCAGATGAGGGGAAATTAGATCCAATTATTGGTCGTGAAACTGAAATCGAACGTGTTTCTCAAATATTAAGTCGACGGAAAAAGAATAACCCAATCTTAATTGGTGAACCTGGTGTGGGTAAAACCGCCATTGTTGAAGGGCTAGCTTTAAGAATTCATCAGAAAAAAGTTTCTAGAACTCTATTTGGAAAAAGAATTGTGATGCTAGATTTAGCAGCCTTGGTAGCGGGTACTAAATACCGTGGACAATTTGAGGAAAGAATGAAAGCCATCATGACTGAGTTGGAAAAATCACGTGATGTAATTTTGTTTATTGATGAAATCCACACAATTGTCGGTGCAGGAGGAGCCACAGGTTCGTTAGATGCATCCAATATTTTCAAACCAGCTTTGGCTAGAGGAGAGTTGCAATGTATCGGAGCCTCAACTTTAGATGAATACCGACAACATATTGAAAAGGATGGAGCATTAGATCGCCGATTCCAAAAAGTTGTGGTTGATCCTCCTTCACCTGAGGAAGCTGTTCATATTTTACAAAACATAAAGGAAAAGTATGAAGAGTTTCACAACGTGACCTACTCTGATGATGCAATCAAAGCCTGTGTGAAATTCAGTGATAGATACGTTAGTGATCGATTCCTTCCTGATAAAGCGATTGATGTAATGGATGAAGTAGGTGCAAGGGTTCATTTAAAAAATATTCATGTACCAAAGCATATTGAGGATTTAGAAAAGAAAATTGAAGAACTTAAAGAACAAAAAAATTCTGCAGTTAAAAATCAACAATATGAAAAAGCAGCTGATCTAAGAGATAATGAGTCTAAATTGGTCCGTCAATTAGACTTTGCTAAAGTAGAATGGGAAGAAGAATCAAAAACAAAACGTTATCCTGTAAACGAAGAAGATATTGCAGAAGTAGTATCTATGATGACTGGAATTCCTGTACAGCGCGTTGCTCAAAACGAAAGTAAAAAACTCGTCAAAATGAGTTCTGATATCCAGGGAGCAATTATTGGACAAGACGAAGCAATAGTAAAAATTACCAAAGCAATACAGCGTAATCGAGTTGGATTGAAAGATCCTTCAAAACCGATTGGATCTTTTATCTTCCTAGGACCTACTGGTGTTGGTAAAACTGAATTAGCAAAAGCGTTAGCTCGATATATCTTCGATTCGGAAGATGCATTGATTAGAATTGACATGTCCGAATACATGGAAAAATTCAGCGTAAGTCGTTTAATTGGAGCACCTCCTGGATATGTTGGTTATGAAGAAGGTGGACAACTTACAGAAAGAGTGCGTAGAAAACCATATTCTGTTATCCTTCTGGATGAAATTGAAAAAGCGCACCCAGACGTTTATAATATCTTGCTACAAGTTTTGGACGATGGTCAACTAACAGATGGATTAGGAAGGAAAGTAGATTTCAAAAATACTTTAATCATCATGACTTCTAATATTGGAGTTCGTCAATTAAAGGATTTCGGAACTGGTGTAGGATTCAATACTAAAGCTAGACAAGAAGCAACAGAAGAAAATAGTAAAGCTGTTATCCAGACCGCTTTAAAACGCACATTTTCTCCTGAGTTCTTGAATAGAATTGATGATGTTGTGATTTTCAATAGCTTAGATCAAGACGATATTTTCAAAATCATTGATATTACATTGAAAGATTTGCATAAAAGATTGGAAGGTATGGGTTACAAACTAAGATTAACCGATGGTGCTAAAAAATTCGTTGCCGAAAAAGGGTACGATCCCCAATTTGGTGCAAGACCTTTACATCGAGCAATCCAAAAATACATAGAAGACCCATTAGCTGAATTTATTTTAGGCCAAAACCCTACTGAAGGTAGTTCTTTCAAAGCTGTAATGAGAAAAGACGGTGAAGGGTTGGATATTGACTTTGAAAAAGAGGCAAAATCAGAGTCTAAAAAATAATTTTTAAAACTGATGGGATAATGAATTTAATGATTCATTCATCTTCCCATTAAGTAAGAATATAATACACCTGCTGAATTTACTCAGTAGGTGTTTTTTATTTTTGCAATTGGAAAAAAGTAAAGCCCAATGTAGGAAACTTAAATAATAGTACTAATTATTCGAGTTTTTTTCCTTTTATTAAACAGAATACAAAATATCCTGTTATTTTTACACTCAACTAATTTAAAGTAATTTTTTTAACTTTTATTTTTTTATTAAAATTAAATTCATTTGGCTAAAAGACAAAAAAAGCAACCCATTAGAAAAAATACACTCAGATTTAGAGTGAATGACCAAATCCGTATTCCAGACATTCGCCTGGTGGGTGACAATCTCAAAGAATTAAGTGAAGCAATAGGTCAAAATATTGAAGCCGGCATTTACCCAACTCGAAGAGTTATAGAATGGGCGGACAGAGTGGAACTTGATCTTGTAGAAATTTCTCCGAATGCTAAACCTCCCGTTTGTCAAATCATTGACTACAAAAAGTTCCTCTATATGAGGAAAAAAAAGGAGAAAGAAATCAAATCTAATGCGGTAAAAACTGTCGTTAAAGAGATTCGTTTTGGACCTAATATTAGCGAACATGATTTCGATTTTAAATTAAAGCATGCAATTAATTTCTTGAAAGAAGGTTCTAAAGTTAAATCTTATGTTCATTTCCGTGGGCGAACAATCGTTTTTAGAGATCGCGGAGAATTAGTTTTACTTCGATTTATTAAAGAATTGGCTGAACACGGTTCTCCTGAGGCAATGCCAAAGATGGAAGGTCGTAGAATGATTGTAGTAATTGCACCTAAAAAAAGTGCTTTAAAAAAACCTGTCAAGAAAAAGAATAAGCACGAAAGAAGAAAGGAGGAGGCAGATAAGGCTGCTACAGAAAAAGCTGCCAAAGAATTACAAAAAAAATTAAATGAAGAAGAAGAATAGATTAATTTATTTATCTTAACTTATAAAATATCAGGCTACCTCTTTTTAAGATGTAGCCTTTTTTTGTCATTTTGACTTGTAAGAATGGCAAAAATTATTGAAATAGATCCTAAAATATCTTTGTCTTTTATACCTATTTCCTTATCTTTGCACCTCTTTTGAAATATCAGATGGATTATATTAACGTTTCCATCAAAAAAATTATTTAATTATGCCTAAAATGAAGACCCACTCTAGTGCCAAGAAGAGATTCAAAGTAACTGGCTCTGGGAAAATCAAAAAATTTGGTGCTTTTACTTCTCACATGATGAGAAACAAAAGTAAAAAAGCAAAGTTACGTTTGAGACATGGTAGTATCCTTAAAAAAGGAGATGAGAACCGAATCAAAAAATTGCTTTGTATGAAATAGTGATTTTTAAAGATCACTACCTTTTTTTTAACGACGGTGGAGCAAAAAGAAACGGATTTATATTATCCTGCTTCACAACTAAAAAATTTAAAAATGCCAAGATCAGTAAATTCTGTAGCTTCAAGAGCTAGAAGAAAAAAGATTCTAAAATTAGCGAAAGGTTACTTTGGTGCAAGATCTAAAGTTTATACAGTAGCAAAAAATGCTGTAGAAAAAGGTCTTGTATACGCCTACCGAGATCGTAAAAATAAAAAACGTGCTTTCCGTAGATTATGGATCGCTCGTATCAATGCAGGAGCGAGACAGCATGGAACATCTTACTCAAGATTAATGCACGGATTATCACAAAATGGAGTAGGTTTGAATCGTAAAGTCCTAGCTGATTTAGCGATGAATCATGCAGAAACATTTAAAGTTTTGGTTGATTCTGCAAAAAAATAAATAGCACTCGTGCTAAATAAAAAGGGTTGTTCAAAATTAATTGAACAACCCTTTTTTATGAAAAAAATGATGATTCTTTTACCTACAAAAAATTAACTTTTCCTGTTCCTAAATTATAGTATGCTGGAACTATATGCAATTCTCCTATTTTCTTCTCAGTTGCATTCCTTATAATTTCAGATCGACTCACTAAATCTTTACAAGTCATTTTCGCATTTTTCTTGACAACTGAATTTACATCTTTCTTACGTGATGCTGCAATTGCTGGAGAAATATGTGACAATAGGTGATTTAAATTATAACCATTATCGCCTCCACCTATTGCTGCTGTTACTGCCCCACAACTTTCATGACCCAATACTACAATTAATTTTACACCTAAGTGAGCAACCGCGTACTCGATACTGGCAGTTGTACTTGTATTTGCTACATTTCCTGCAACTCGAATAACAAAGATTTCCCCAAGACCTGAATCAAATGCTAATTCTGGAACAACTCGACTATCTGCACAGCTTAAAATTATAGCATATGGATTTTGACCACTTGCCAGAGATTTTCTCCTTGCCGCATCTTGAAGGTTTCCTTCTAGTTTATCCGAGACAAAATTTTTATTTCCTGCTTTAAGTTTTTCAAGTGCTTTTTCAGCTGAAAGGTTTTTTATTTTACTCATAGTTACTTCTAAAGTTTTTGATCACTAAAAATTATTAACAAAATATAAATTATTTTCTATTTGATAAAAAATAGAAATATCGCATTAAGATAAAATGAAATTTTGTTAGATTCTTAAATTTTAAACAAAAATATTTGAGAGTAGTTTAAGTTCTATTTTTGCAAAACTAACTTTTCCAGCCAAACATTATTATTATTGCTTATTTTCAAAAAATAAAACCCTTCTTTGAGATTTAAATCTTCTATTCTCAGTAACCTCCCACTCGACTGAATTCTTTGAAGAATTAATTCTCCAGAAACATCATATAATGAAATATCAAACTTCTCATCTTTTACAAACAATATACTTACATTTTTAGAAAATGGATTTGGGAAAACTTTAAATGGATTTTCTTCTTCAAGCTCATTCAAGCTTGTTGACAAACCATTGGTCCATTGTCCTGAATCAAAAGACAAAAGTTTTGCATCCAGACTAGCAAATTGCTCAGAAGAAATATAACCATAACCTCCTTGCCTAAAAGCTATAGCCTCAGTCTGACTATTATTCAACGCTAAACCTAAAGAAATCTTTCTTTTATTACCAGAAAAGAAATTCGCACCTTGATAATCAAAACAAAGCCAAACAATATTAACTCCTGAAAAATTATACCCAAGCAAACCTACTACTCCATCTTCACTAATATCTGCTCCAGTTATCAACCCTTGAACATTCATTGTTTCCCGTAATTGAGCTATATAATCCCCTGGATCTGCCGGTAACACATAATGCCTAGTTTGTTGATTTATCCAATTCTTGGAAAACAAATGCAAACTATCATTATGGAAAAAAAATGCCTCACAATCATAATCTGTATTATTACTGGAAGGAATAAAATCAACCTGATCGCTATAAGAGAATTTTATCACGTCCGCAGTTGCAATCCCTGAAGCCAACTGAGATTTGAGAACTTTATAAATTTTTAAATCCATCCGATCACCGTCGTTATTTCCAAAATCACCAATGTACAAATGAGTATCGTCCTCTGCAAGATCTTCCCAGTCGTTATTATCTGAATTAGCAATTATTACCGTATTCAGAATAGAACCATCTGTAGTATCTATTTGGTAAATTTTATCTTCATTTCCAGCATCATTATGAGTCCACAATTGATTATCAAAAAAAGCTAGGCCTGAAGTTTCTAAAATTTGGGTTGGAAGAATAGCTATTTCTTTAAGAGAATAATTAGTGGTGGAATATTCGCAGGAACCATCATTAAAGATAGCTGAGGCATTATAATTATTGGCTTGCGGATCTGTGCAACCAGACTGAGCAATTATAGATTGAAGAGAAAAAAAAAAAAGGTATCAGCAAGTAGTTTTTCTAACAAAGTTGGCCTACCCCCAAAATATGGCAAGGTTTTACATGGTTTGATTAGAGAAAATAATATTCATAGTGTTATTGAGCTGGGTACATCACTAGGCATAAGCACCTCCTATCTATCATCTCATGCGGCTGTTGATGTTACGACAATCGAAGCCAATAAGCAAGTGCTGGATGTTACCCGTCAAGCATATCAAGAGATAGGGAATAGTAAATCTATTCACTTTGTCCATGCTAGGTTTGACGCTATTTTAAGTGATTTATGTAAAGCGGGCCTGGCAAATACCTTAATTTTTATTGATGGAGACCATAATAAAGAAGCTGTTATGCGGAATTTTACTAGCTGCCTTCCTTTTATAGAAGAATCAACTATTCTAGTTTTTGATGACATCTATTGGTCTGACAAAATGCATGAAGCCTGGAAACAAATAATTGCGGATAAGAGGGTTTCGGCCTCAATGGA